>Ga0074193_1000058_pt1 | contig 203745 bp, 193 predicted proteins | sample EPASupsiteHSE605_FD_64523 | JGI IMG/M metagenome (GOLD analysis project Ga0074193, IMG submission 64523) | Bioremediated contaminated groundwater from EPA Superfund site, New Mexico - Sample HSE6-05 | ecosystem: Environmental > Aquatic > Deep subsurface > Groundwater > Contaminated ... | reverse complement strand
GTGGGTAGGTTTTTCTGATCATATTTACTCATGGTTCTATTATGCCATATGGAAGTCGCTGTGGCCAGTAGAAATTCAGCCAATCAACTTATGTGTCGGGTTCATGAATGGTTTATTGAATACGTACGAATATTTCATTGGAGAATTTGCTTATTTTATAAATAAGACCAAATTTAGTTCGTTTGTAGAACCAATAATTTTTTTAGTAATTGTGTTTTATGCAATAGGTATTTTATCCATTTTTTCAATAAAAATAGAAAACAAGGATACATTTGGGCAAATCCAAATGCTTATTCTACTTGCGACTGTTGTTAGCAATTTTGTACTATTTATAATCCTTATTAATGAATTTATTGATAAGAAGTTTAAACATAATAGGAAGAATTGGCTTCTACTTTGTGGTTTTGTTATTATCCCAGGGATTTTATGTTGGACTACCCATTTTTATTGGATATTAGTTGTTATTGATTTAATACTTAATTGGATATACATAATCAACTTTTTGCGAGACAGCATTGAAAGAGTTGAGAACAATACCTGAAACATCCTTTTCGCCAGATGCCGTATTTGAATCTAATAAACTTGACAGACAAAACGAATTACTGGCATAGCGTTTGAGAGGATTCCAAGGCGTTCCTTATAACAAAGAAAAACGACAGCTTTTTGATGAGCTTGATGCTTTGGAACAAAAGCTTCAGGCTTTGCTCAGGACGGAAGCTCTAAGTTTGAGATTAATATGCGAGTGATGTTGTTAACGATAATTTATTATAAACTGTAGTGACCAATTTCTTTAGAGTCGAATCGTGTGTATCTTGCTCAAGAAAAGGAGACCAGTCGTATGTCAGTAATTGATTTCAAAGCGACCCAAAAATGGTCTAAAATACCCCCTAATATTCAGCAACTTCTATTGAATAACGTGTTTTGTTCCACTTGCGGGGGCACCACTATCGTCAACTACACTTTGCATAATGATAAGTTCGGCATCTTGCTAAAAGGTAAGTGCAAAAAGTGCGGTTCAGACGTGGCAAGGCTTGTAGAAGATGAATAAAAGTAGGAAGATTAAACTGGATAAGCACTATACACCACTGCCGACGAGCGAAGGCGATGAAATATACCCAAACGGAATTTTTAACTTCAGCATTTCGAGAATATTGGAGCATATTGCTGAGGGGAAGCTTGATGCTGAAGAAGAAACGGGTTAATGTAAGGGAATGGTTTAAAAAGCATCTTCGTGGTTCTGTAAACGAGGCTCATTTGCCGACGGTTGATATTTCAAAGCCTGTACTTCAGGTGGGAATCCGACCTGGCATTTTTGAAATAATCGATGGGAACCACAGGATGGAAAGAGCTTGTCGTGATGGTGTTGAGTTTATTGATTCATTCAAGCTTAGAGGAGAGCAACTGTTGCCTTTTTTTGCAGATAAGCGGGGGTATGAAGCATTTGTTGAGTATTGGAACTCAAAGCTGTAAGTGATTTCTTGATAAGTTTAATACACAATTGTATGTTGAGACGAAGTAAAAGATTATTATATTTTTAAGCGAAAGGAAGAAAGTATATGAAAAATATTGTTTTGCTAGTGGTAGATGTTCAAAATGCCTTGATTAAGGAACATCCTTATAATGAACAGAGAGTAATTGAAAATATTAGAAAACTTATTTCTGTTGCAAGAAACAATAAGAAAGAAGTTCTGTATGTACGTCATGATGATGGAAAAGGTACAGAACTTGAACAGGGGACAGATGGATGGCAGATTTATGATGACATAGCACCTAAAAATAGTGAACTAATCTTCGAAAAACAGTATAATAGTGCTTTCCACAAAACTGGATTAAGAGGGTATTTAGAAAGTAAAGAGATAGATACTATAATACTGGTGGGACTTCAAACAGAATATTGTATTGATGCTACTTGTAAAAGTGCATTCGATTACGGATATAAAATAATTTTCCCAGAAGAAACAAACACAACTTTTGGTAATGAGTACCTATCTGGTGATAAAATCTATGAGTTTTATAATTATAAGATTTGGAATAAGCGTTTTGCCAATGTACTATCGGTTGAAGAGGCAATAAATATTCTGGTAGAAAACTGCTGAATTTAATTATTAGATATTTAATTCGTATTTTCTTAAAATATGCAATAAGGTCAGAAGGGGTTGTTCTACGGTAAACAAATTCTAAGTCTTAAGTTGAAGAGAAATTTCCGAATTAGTGAATTTTTCCCTTTCTGATAAGGATTTTTTAGGGGGAAAAAGATGATATTTCACACATGCATCTCAAAACTGAAATCCGTCATTAAGACATACTGTTCTCAAAGCGGTCTTATTTACTTTCTTATTCTTAAGCCTTTGGCAATCACCGATTGCACTACTGGAGCACATCAGCCACCCGTAGGGTTCTTTGTTACACATTCACAGCCAGTATTCGCTCCAGTGTGCTTTTTAATATCATCTAAAGTCGAGCAACACTGTATCCCAGCGACATGGTGAAAAATTTCTTCTTCTGTAACGTTTGCACAATAACAAATTGGAATTGGAATAGGAGAAGAAATATTTTTCTTAAACCAAATCTTGTTTTTTAATTGCTCTTGGCTAATAACCTTCCCGTCTTCGGTGTAATAACCAACTTCGCATTCTGGGGTTCTACATAGAAAAGACTGTTCCCCATTTAATGGGATGTTATTTTTAAGCTGATACTCAACGGTAATTTTCTTGACCTTTTGACCGAGGTATCCACATATTGGACATGGATTACCTGCTTTAGGATTTATGTTAAGCTCTAACATTCTCATTACCCTCCACTGAAAAATTTAATGTTCATTTGGTTGGTGACGTATCATTTAATTATAGCAATTTCTATTGAAACTGCATAAGGGAATACTGCTCTATAGCGTTCAAGTTAACATATATTGGTTTATATCCACATTGTTGATATATTGTGGTGAAATTGATAGTGAGTAGGTAGCCCGTTTTATCCACCAATATAAGTACATACCACTTATATTCGGAGTACGAAAACTGACTCACCCTAAGTAAACACAATATCAATTGTGTTTACTTGGGGGCCTTAGAATGATAGAATACATACATGAAATGAAACACAATTGACACAAAGTACTAAGACTCCGAATGAAACACAATTTAGGGGGACTCGTAATGCAGGTTGGGTTCGAGGAATATCTTAACTCTCAGAACAAATCCCAAAACACAATCGAAGGTTATATCCGAGCGGTACAGGATTATATTGGTTGGTTTTCTTCTTCATATGGCAAAGAGCCGTCAAAGTTGATACAGCAAAACATTGATGAATTCCGCTCATACCTTCAAACAATTAAACGGCAAAACGCTAAAACCATTAACTATAAATTGAGTAGCTTAAAGAAGTATAATGAATTCCTCGTCGATAGTGGCATTCAAAAGGATATTGTTATTATCGATAAAGTGATGCTCAAAATTCAACAGGAATACGCCTCTCCTGCAACGGTAACTGAAAAGGATATTAATCGACTAAGACAAGCGGTTTTAGAGCAAGGTTCAAAACGCGATTATGCGTTGATTAATCTTTTGGCCTATACAGGGGTAAGAATTTCCGAAGCATTGGGAATAAGGCTTACTGACTGCCATAATATTTACCAGACTAAAGAACTCATCATAATGAACGGCAAAGGCAACAAGCAAAGAACCGTATATCTCAATGAAAAAGTTGTTAGTTCACTTAAAGACTATATAGCCAATGATAGGAACACATATACAAAGGCAATCGATAGCGATTATCTCTTTGTTTCTAACAAGAACACTAGCTTGGACAGGATTACAGTAAACAAAATGCTTAATAAATACTGTGAAAATGCAAAGCTAGAAAATATTACACCCCACCAGTTACGCCACTTCTTTTGCTCTAACGCCCTAGAGAAAGGTTTTACAGTAGCTGAAGTCGCTAATATCGCAGGTCATTCAAACATTCATACAACACTCATTTATACCAATCCGAGTCGTGCTAAAATGATTGAAAAAGTTAATTCTTTATAAAGCAAAGAGGTTGGGGCTTAGCTCTACCTCTTTGTTCTTTCAATAGGCTCCCGTCCCTTTGCTCCCAATGGCGTTATCACTCTTGTCATTCTCATGACCATAAGCTAAAGGATTTGGTAAGGGAGTTACCTATCCAATGAGAAAGTCTCGGTGCTAAAGAACTATTGGGAAAATGGTTTGGAGTGAATGTTGACTACCAGAACGTCACAAGACGTTCTGGGTGATTATTTTCTGATATTAGTATTCATAGCAGGGATATTTAGGTAATTTGTTGAATTCTAGGTGAGAGCGATTTCGGCATCGCAAACTCCTTAAACATTCAAAAGCAATACTTACATGCGAGGCCAGTCAGGAAACGCCCTTATAGCCATTATGTCTACTAAAATATTGTTTAAATTGAGGAGAATATGCACATTGAATGAAGATATGATTATTAATGATAATGAAAGCGAATTAGATAAATTAGTTGAACAGCGTGACAAGCTTCAGTATGAACTTCAAGATTTATGTGAGGCTGAAAGAGGGGAGGAGGATTATCATGATTATGAGCAGGATGAGTCATCTCTGCAATCTCGGATAGGAATAATTGTAAGTCAAATTGAGAGAAATAACGCAAGAATTGGAGAGATACATTTCAACCAAGGTAAAGAATTATATAAGCAGGAATATGACGAAAAAATTGTTAATTATTCTAGAGGGAGTGTTATTTCAGACCTGACGAATACAGAAGATATATTTAATAGAAGGGAAAGAGCTAAGACTATAGCCCAGATTATTACAGATAAATCAACACAAGCACCATTTAATATTGGAATATTTGCTCGCTGGGGTGAAGGGAAAACAACGTTTCTTAGTTTTTTACAAGAAGAATTGGAAAGACTCAATAGAAAAGAAGAAAACAATAATAGTGAGAAGTTTGAAACTTATGTTGTTAATTATGATGCATCAGAATATGAGGAAAAGGACAAAATTTGGGCTAGCATTTTGAGAGCGATGTTTTTACAATATGAAAAATCTACATGGTTTCCAAAGTATTTTTATATGTATAAAAAATTTGTTCATAACAAAAAAAAATATAGTGCATACATATTTTCCTATATTTTATCGTTACTGATTGTTTGCGTTTTATCAGCATATTCAATTAATGCATTGAGAGATAATATGGGCATTGAATGGAAGATAATAACTGCAAGTGGTTCTACAATAATGGCAGTTATTATTCTAATATCAAAACTGCTTATACCTTCTGTTAAAGGGTTATTACAATCTGCAGTTCCATTATCTGATAAAATCGTAAACAATATCGCACTACCTGATTATGTTGATAAATTAGGTGAACGGGAAAATATCAAAACGGATTTATCAATTTTAGTTGAGGCTTGGCTTCATAGGGGTAAGAATAAAGATAGTAGAATAGTTTTAATTATTGATGAACTTGATAGATGTTCTGAAAAGGGAATTTTGGAATTTTTTCAATCAATGCAACTGTTTTTAAAGGTTCCCGAACTAATAACTATTTTTGCAATTGACCAGGAGTTTTTGAAGAAAGCACTTAGCAGTACTTTCGTTATAACAGGAATGAAAGAGGCAAATAAATTTCTTTTACGGGAATATTTAGATAAGTATATTAGTATGCCGATATATTTAGATACACAGGTCGATTATTTAACATACATTGAACATTTATTAAAGATTTCTATAATAAAAGAATCTTTTTTTGCACTTTCTGAGGGTGAAAAGGAATCTGTAAAATCTGTCATAGAAACTATACCGATATCTTTTCTAACTCCAAGAAAAGTAAAGAAAATAGTAAATGTATTACTAGTATCGAAAGAAACTTGTGTTATTTTTAATGAAAATAAGCAATGTACAGAGATTATCGATTTTAGGAGTTATATTTTATGGTTTGTATTTTCATACTTTTATGAAGAAGCAGTAAAGCAAATGCTTATTGATTTTAAGCAATCTGGCAAATACTACTCAATAAAAAAGTTATTAAGCGAAATGCCAAAAGAAAATAGGGATAAATTAATGGCAAATATAAATAATCAGAAAATTATCAAATTAATTCACGGAATTGTGTTAAAAGATATTTATAATTATCAAAGCATACTAAGCGGATTTGCAAGAACTATATAAGTAGTGAGGAAATTATCGAATAACCTGATAAGGTTTCTGGGAGGGCGAGTTGCACATTTGCATTCTAAGTCGCTAAAATATAATTCGCCCAAAATGGGGACTGATTTTTCACTTCGGAAAGAAGCTGTTTCAAGGGATTACAAAAAAGTGTGGAAAAGGGATAAATAAGTTGTTAGAGATAGTTCAAGTACAAAGGCTGTGTTAATTTCAGTGTTGAGATTCCAGCACTTAATGAATCCCTGTTATATCAAGGGTTGCGGGTATCTTTACCTCCACGTTAGCTTTTATGGATACTCTGTAATCCTATGGAAGTTATCAAGTCTTGCTAAATCAACACTACTCTTTAACTAAGCCAAGTAAAGTATATTGACGTAATGATAATTGTACTATGATTATTAGATGTGTTTTTGTACCAATTCCAATGTGATTTTTGCATCCAGGTACAGGTCAGGAGAAAGTACAATAAACGGTTTTTTGTACAGAAAAGTCTAAAGACACACCTCTCAAATATTATGTAAGAAAATAAAACATGACAGCTTATTTTGAGTGATTCTTTCATTACTATCATATTTTTAAAGAAGGAATTTATCAATGAACCTAGAACACATCAAGGAAGCATTTGTAAGAAATCCATGAAAGAAGGGGAAATATGGTAAGCTCTATTAAGACTATGTTTATCACGATTATAACTCTCGGTATTATTGCACTGTTTACATATAACTTGAATGTTGAAAAACCAGATGTTAGGTATACTTTGTCGGAAAACATCCCCATGAGTATCTCGGGAACAACGGAAACAATTCAACAATTAGAGGTTAGAAACCTTGGCAATGGAGAAGCAAAGCAGATTTCCGTAAACATAAAAGGGCTAATTACTTCATATGAAGTAATAAACTATTCTCAATCTGATAAGGTCGAGAGTTTTAAGAAAGATAATTTTATTGAAGTAGTTTACCCATTGTTACCCCCTGAGGGTAGTTTTAAGATAGTTATCAAGTCTAAAGACCAGGGTATTAGTAAAAATGATGTCAACATAAACCATAGTAAAGGAAAAGCGACAGAAGTATTTTCAGACAAAAAAACAAGTCAATTCTCGTTGAATTATATCTTAATAGGTTTCCTAGTATTAATGTTTTTTGTCGAAGGTCGTTCCATCGCTATTAATTCTTTGGAGGATAGTGTAACACACAAATATGAATCAATTCTAAGAAGGAAAATACCTTTTTACTTATGGAAAAAGGAAAAATGGCATAAGATTAGGAAAATGGCTTTACACGCCCAGGTCACCGCTCCTTATTTCCATACGTTTGGAGATATAGAAAAACATCCCGCGTTTAAAGCACTATCTTATGAAAAACCAGAGTACCTAGACGACAAAGAGTGGGATTATTTATGTGAATTAGCCAAAGAAATATTGGGAAAGAATATTATTACCAGAATTGCCGAATCACATCATATTGATTTTTTGAAGGCAGTGTTCTCCCTAAAAAAGCCTCTTTATTATGATATCCTAAAATGGAATGAGGCACAGAAAATGGGGTGGAAAAAATACATTGCACTAAAGAAAGAAGAGGTGCAAAATGCACTCGGACATATCCCATCCAAATTAAAAGTGGAAATTGAGTCTCAAAAACCTGATTTTATTCCTGCGGAAATATGGATTGACTATATCCGATTTTTAAATGCACAATGCTACCAATATCTAGCCACAGAGTTACAAATTGTGGACATTGCTAGTATATTTCTCTCTAGTAACCAACAATTCATGGAAGTGATAGACGAATACCAAAGGGATTCCCTAAAAAGTAGAGCCTATAGAAAAGACCTATTGTCCTTACCGACAGTTGTTAATACTTACGGTGCAAAGAAATTTTTGGAGATGTCAAAGCCAGATTGGATAGCAAATAAAGATTATGAGGAACTATTAAAAAATGCCAATGATTTGCTTGAATTAGAAGAACTTACTAAAACGTATAGAACTAAACTGGACTTGCTTAATAAGATTGTTCTTACTAAGTCTATTCCATCCGACAAGCCAGAGAACCTTGACCAGGATGAATGGAAAGACCTATTGCTTCTTGAAGAGCAAATAAAACAAATTCTACAAAAGGCGAGTGACCAAGAAGACAAAGAACGTAACTTAGTAAAGTTGGAATCACAGGCGATAGAGTTAAGAGATATACTAAGGTATAAACTTACTATTATCGATAACTTCCTAGTTGACCCCACTATACTCGACAAGATAGAAAAGGAGGACCTTTTTGCTCTAGGAAATCTTAATAACTTAAAAACACTAGCCAAATTGATAGACAAGTCACGTACAGCGTAATGGAATTATTAACAAAAGAGGACAGTTCTGTCCTCTTTTGTGCTGTCCCAAAGCGTTATTATTTTAATTGGACATCGTCAATTTTTTTTACTCATAGCTTCCTAAGGGTACATGGTTAACTCAAATCTCGTACCTTCTTGCAATATAGATTATCATTAATCGATTTAATATCTGCAAGGAGTTGATGTTTCTCGTTCATTTACCTTATAACAAAACCAAACAGAATTGTCTCCCATCTGAGGCGATATCTCATACCGATGTATATTTGGATATTTGCTCAAAATCTCTCAAGGAAGTTCAATTTGGATTTCAAGGTAATGCGTTCAAATTACAATATATTTGGGCCCTCCAGATTATATTTAATAAATGAAAATTTTGAGGAAGATGATGATTGGGAAACTCATTTTGCGTTCAATACATGTAATCACCATAAAGGCTTAAATCTACATGGGCTAAAATTTCCACCTCGACTAAGGGACAACAAAATGGGTTCATATTGTGTAGAGTGGTTAAAAAGATTCTGCCAGACATTTGGGCTTGAATATATAGTGCTAGGAGCATACTCAGATGCAAAAGGGTTTTGGCGTAAAATGGGATTCGAAGAAATATCCAGAGATAGATATAGGTACTATTTAGGGATTAATTACTGAATTTCCGCTAGAATATGATAGGCAAGAGGTAGGGCAAACCCTTAAAGGGAAAAATATCATTAGTCTTTGAATATTGTTTAAAACCTTACTCCATAACTACAGACACCCCGCATCCCGCATCCCGCATCCCGCATAAAAAATCCCCGCCGGGGATTTTTTATGTTATATCTCAAACCAAGCACTAATAGTTTTAAAATATCAACTTTCTTAAATTTTACTTGATACTATCTTAGGAAATTACAAGCCCATTAATAGGCTAAATATGTCTGAGTCTATTCTCTTGAGCGGTTCATCAGAAATTTGACCTCGTACAATCACAGACCCAATATACCTAACTCTCCTGCTCTTTACAGGGCAGTTTTTTATACTCCTTTTTAAGTGCCAAGGTTAAAAGTATAGAACAAGGTCATGCAAAAAAGCCCTTTCAGACTCTTTAGAAAGACGCTATTATTTGTTCATCGAAAGAATAAGGGGGGATGTAGATAAGCAAAGAGGACAATCAGGTAAGCAAAATCAAACAGGAGGCAACCCGTGAGGGTTTAAATAGAAAAAAGGCTCTGGACAGCAAATCAAAGATAGAAAGCCAGGTTCAAGAGATTAACCCTAAACCATTTGGCCAACAAGAGCACGTTATCGAGTTTAATTCCACTCATTTCCCCGTTCCCAGTAGCGATATTACCCAAACTATCTCGGAAAGTATTCCCCGACTAAGACTAGCACCCATAGAGTTATACATGGGTAATTGCTCAGTAAACATTATCGGGAAAGGAAAGATTGAAATGGAATGGGATAAGAAGGAAGACGTTTTTGGGGTTAGGGGGTTTGTGGACATAGAGTCGGCTCAACGAAATATTCGATTATCCCAAGTTCAGCTCTTTCAGTATCTGTTATATCAATATAACCAACAAAAGCAATTGGAAATAACGCTTAACATTCGAGACTACTTTGAATTAAGAGGAATAGTCCGTCGGAAGGAAAACGTCGACCGATTCTACCAGGACTTGACCATCCTTTCATGCATTTCTATAGATTTGACGGGTAAAAACAATGGTCGTAGTGAAAGGATGATTGGAAAATTATTGACATTGAAAGGGTTACTGTCGATGAGTGGCATGGTGCTTGATTCAAAGGTAAAACATGAAAAAATGGAAAAAGTCGTTGTGGAGCTAGGGGAATGGATAGGAAAGATTAAACTAACTCAGTTCATCCAACTCCCTAAAACGTTCTTCACATATACAGCCCCGAATCAAGGTCCCGCAATTCTGCTGTCACTTAAATTTAATCAATTGTGCAGAGTTAATGGTGGTAAGGGGTTAGGCTGTAACAAGAAAGTGACGGCTAAGGGTCTTTTGAGTACTTTGGGAGTAACAGAAAAAGATGTGGCTAAACAAGGTTGTCAATATTATCAAACACTCTTGGAAAGCTGTTTTACGTTACTTGAGGGTGAAGGATACCGTATTGTATTTGAAAGAGCTGAAGCTGGTATTACAAAGGGATTCCTGGAAAGTATAGTTCTTTATCGAAACGATGGTTTGGAATCTAACTATTGCATTCGCAAAATTAGAACACATACAGATAAGAAATAAATTATTAGAAATGGAAACTATACACTGAAATAGGGAGAAGCATACATTGGGCTAGGGATTTCTATACACTGGAGTAGGAAATAGAAACCACCAAACCCAGTCATAATGCTGGTTTGAGGGCTTAAGAAACCCCTAATAAATTTAACAAATTTAACTGGGGGAGAGAGCTTGGAAGCTCTCCCCCATCTGAAGAGAACCGTCACGGTTAAGAAAGCAGTTATTAGTGTATAGCATACTTCCCTGGTGCTTAAAGATAGGTTTATTTCTTAATTGTTAAAACTGTATCTTTATTTTACCTACAACAAGAAGAGCAGGAAGGACAGCTAGCCAAAGAATTCTGCTTTAATCGCTTTAAACAAAATAATTAGATGAAAGAGAGGACTTATTTCATTATGAATATTGAGCAAAACGAATTATTAGACAAAGCCAAGGAGCAAATTAATTTAGTAGAATATGCAAGAACAGTTCTTCAGTCCCACGAATTTAAAAGAGTTGGGAAATCCACTTTCGTAGAGGAGTGCCCAGTCTGCAAGGGTCATGAGCATTTTTCCATTTATACTAATGAAAATTATTACAATTCATTCTCAGGTTGCTGTAAAGGTGGAAGTATTATTGACTTCATGATGGAAGTTGAACATCTTTCCCAGAAGGATGCAATTAGGAAAACATTAGAATTGGCTGGGTATGGAGAAAGAATGGGAGTAGTTAGTGGTAAATGTTCCAAGGATAATCACACAAAGGAAAAAATAGCTCTTGATGCCGATAACCATGAACCCGTTGCAGTTGTTCCCCATACAAAATCCCCTGACTTCACTTCACTAATCTTAAAAACTTATTCACTCGTCTCGGAAACAGATTACTTCCTTAATCGTGGTCTATCCGTGAAAACCATTGAACAATACAAGCTGGGGTATCATCCTGAAGGCATTAACTACGCAATTAAAGAATCGGAGATGCTAAAAGAGAATGAAAATGAATTAATGAAGGCTTACAAATATTTTCTTCCTGTCTGGGATGCTGATAATGTTTGTCGGTATTTTATTACTCGTTTAGACGAAGGGACAGTGCCAAGTTGGGCCAACAATCATGGAAAAATTCATAATCCAAAAGGGATGAAAATAAGGCTATTTAATGATAGATATATGCATGGCTATAAGGTTCAAGAGGAGTTTGTGTTTATTACAGAGGGGATTTTTGATGCATTAAGTCTTGAGGAATTTGATTACCCAGCGATTGCTCTTAATAGTGTTGAAAATGCAACCCTCTTCCTTGAAATTTTGAGCCAGGCTCCTGAAAACATTAGAAGTAAAACATTCATTCTTATACCTGATAACGATAATGCGGGGGAGAGGCTCAGTGTTAGGCTTGAGGAGGGGTTCAAGAAGCTGGGGTTAGTAGTTAAAGTCATTAAGTTACCAGCGGAGTACAAGGATTGCAACGAATTTCTTGTAGATAATCGAGCAGGAATCAAGAATTACATCCAAAAGCATCTAAATATCATTCAACGTAATGATTTTGCCAACGACTATATAGATGATTTCCGCCAAGCGATTGTTCACGCAAGTGAGAAGCGGGTCATGGGGACAGGATTTAAGGGACTGGATGAGAAATTAGGAGGAGGGCTTTATCCAGGATTGTATGTTATTGGTGCCATTAGTTCTTTGGGAAAAACGACTCTCGTTCTTCAAATTGCGGATAATGTGGCATTGGACGGGGATGATGTTCTATTTTTCTCCCTTGAAATGGGACGGCACGAGTTAATCAGTCGCAGTGTCTCACGTGAACTGCATACCCTTAATCCGAGAAACAAGTACAGTGCAAGGGGGATTCGTCATGGTACATGCCCTATAGAGTTGTTGGATAAGGGGTTGGATAGTTACAAAGGGATAGGAAGAAACGTAGCGATTGCAGAAGGGAATTTTGATTTAGGTGTTAAAGAAATTCGGGAGAGGGTGGAGCAAAACATTAGAATCAGGGGTAAGAAACCATTGGTCGTAGTGGATTATCTTCAAATCCTAAAGCCCTTGAATCAGCGAATGAATGATAAGCAAGCCAACGATTATAACATTTCTGAACTGAAACGTATCAGTCGAGATTATGACATTCCTATTATTGCAATATCCTCTCTCAATCGTATGAACTATACTTCAGCTATTGGATATGAGTCCTTCAAGGAGACGGGGGCTATCGAATATTCCGCAGATGTTGTCCTGGGGATGCAATTGAGTGGAATAGCGGATGTAAGCAGGGCAAAGACAGAAACGGATAAAAGGGATTTAGTGAACAAGTTGAAAAATCAGGACCCAAGAGAGATTGAAGTTGTCATAATAAAACAAAGAGACGGCGTGCCATATGGTTCACAGGATTTTAAATACTTCGCGAAAGTAAATTTCTTTAAAGAGGTGTCTTAAAAAGAAAGGCAAGGAATTAAGTTCATGGCCCATCGCCATGGCTCTTTATCCCTTGCTTATTTTACATATCGATTAATTCAATTAGACCACCTTGACCCTATTTATCCTTATATCCGCCCCATCCTCACACTATAATCTAAAAAAGTGAGAAGGGGGTATGTAAATAGATAGTAAGGCACAACAGGGCGAAAAGAGTAATTCAGGTTCAACGAATAAAACAGATTCTAAACCAAGAGGAAATGAAGGAAAGAAGTTTGAGAAGGATATTCAAAACTCCATTCCAAACGATGTTTTCTGCTATCGGGTAAAAGATGACGGAATGAAATTCGCGGGAATCTGCAACCCCTGCGATTTCTTGTTATACAAATACCCATTTCTATATCTTTGGGAACTAAAAAGTCATCAAGGGAAAAACATTCCGTTTACAGTCATTAGAGAGCAACAGTTGAGGAAGCTGACTGAAATCGAGCAAATAGGTGTGTCGGCAGGGTTTATTCTTAATTTCAGAGACTTGAGTGAGTCGTATTGGGTGGAGGCCAAGAAGGTAAAAGGAATTTGGGAGAAAAGTGAAAGGAAAAGTATTTCGGTGGAGTGGTGCAGAACCGAGGGAATAAGAATCGAGCAAAGCTTGAAACGAGTAAGATTTTATTATGATATTCCAAGGCTTCTTGAGGAGCTAGACAGTTCTTCATCTACTCATTACAAAGTATTTAATGCATCATTAAGTAGGGATTTGATTTTGATTTGAGGCGGAATACCAGAACGTTTCCTGTCGTTCTGGTTAATTTTTGAGATACTCGCGTTTTTGGGAGGAATATTTGGAAATTTGTTGAATTCTTGAGAGAGGGAATTTGTGGAATGTTCTAAAGGGTGTTTAGGAGCTTTATGCATCATTAAATGAGAACCTAAGCTTTTCTTCATAAATAGGTGGATGGTGATATAGCAGTGCATGACGAAACAATGTTTGATATAACTTCACAAGAAAAGGCAAAGGGGTTTTTGAACAGTTTTTTAAACATAGGTATAGATAATCTTGAAAATTACATTTAGTAATAATGCTGAAGATTATGATGTTGAAGATTTTATAGATAAGAACGATATCAAGCTAGAGAAAGTACAGATTCACAATTTGCAATTAATTGTACAGCATATCTCTACCAGTCATGATGAATGCCAATCTTTAAGGAAGTTTGGCTTATTAAATCTTCAACAATCATTAACCATGGAAACAATACTTAAGGAATACTTAGCGAATTTCGGGATTTTCTTTGATATATCGAACAAATGGATGGCTTGTAAAGGAGAAAAGATTGATATTACATATAAATCCGATGGTATAGGGCTTCCAGGTGGTTCACAAAAACATAGAATTTGTAGAGTCGCCCATAAAATATATTACGATTATCAAATCAACGGATTCTTTAGTATGGAAAACAAGACTTCGTATGGTGGTAGAGTTCACGAGAGACCTGAATTTTTGCATAATTTAAAAGAACTCTTTAAAGCTAACATAATTGAAGATAATTGGATGAAGCGAGCAAACCCATATTTAATTACATTTAAAGCAAGCTTAGATAGTTTTGCGTGGTTTAGCTTTTACAATGATAAACCTCAGTACGAAGAAGATTATTTCGAAAAAGAGGAAATTAAAAAGTGGTTAATAAACAAAGCCCTTTATGTAATATGGAAGGATTTCCATCACAATTCAAGCCCTGAGATATTTGCGTATATGAAGCCAGAGGTTATTATCCCTCCAAGTGATTTTTTGAGTATAGAAGAAATAAAGAATTGAATTATTGCCACTATGACGGAAAAGCAGGAGTACTATACTCTTGCCTTTCAAGAGGGAAAACGAAAAACAAAGATTGGCTAAGGTATATGGTGAGTGGTCTGTTTTGGGAGGTTTAGTATGAATAGCATTATGTCTAGGCTTAAAAACAAAGGATGGATTATAAGAATAACTAGAAGTTCAAATGAAGAGGGTCAAATATGCCTTTCTTTCAGAACATAAAGAATGCTCTGGAAAGAAGGGCATATTTTTAATGGTATTTATGGCAGGTATTTCAAGAAAGTTGTTGAAATCTTGTTAAGAGTAACTGAACGCATTTCTCAAGACGTGACGCATTAGTAGAAGCGTGCGAAACACTTGAAAGGGAGGAGTTCGCATGAGGTTCAGAAAGAAAGATTATATAATTTTCTATGTCATAATTGTAACAATATTTGTAATGGGTTTGAGTAATGTTAACGTGGGTAGTGTCTTTGCAATTGTCATTGGAGCAATTTTACCCTCATTAATATTAGGAACAATAACTAATTTTTTGTTTAAGGTGAGATAATTTAGTGTCGCATCATTCTCATGTTGCGGCGTATTCGTAATTAATTACGAACTAATAATTGCTTATAATACCGATAAATAGGAATTTGGAGGAAGTGAATACTATGGGAAAATGTCATGTAATTAGTGCAAAACGAATAGGATGGGAACAAATGTATGATTACTATACCTTTCCAGTTAATGAGTATAGTAAAGAAGAAGCTATGTCTCAGTTTTGTTCTGTTCAAAAAGAAACAATGAAAGATAACGAGCAATGGTATCCGTATACTGCATATGAATATAATGGAGAAATATATCATTCTATTATTTATTCTGGGATTGCAGATGAAAGTGAATTTGATTAATAAATTTTAAGTTTTAGGTGCTTTATAAATTCCAATTTGTAGTGTAATTATTGCGTATATTTCTTATGTTGCGACGTATTTGTAGAATACCATGTTCTAAGGGAGAGAATTTCAATAGTCCTAATTATTGGTTTAGCAATTACCTTAATAATTGTTTTATTTAAGTATCGAAGTCTTTCAGAAGAACTTAACTGGCACCAAACTAATGTAAATATTGTGTTTACAAATAATTTAAAAAGTGCCAGTCGTTCATTTGGAGATAACTCCATAACCGCTGACAATAATGAAAATTATAATTATTACCATGCGATATCGCAGATTGGTTCCGCATTTCAATTATTTCAATTTACCACATATAAAAACGTTAATAATGGTTTATTAGAGCCTTTAGACAATTTATGTAATCTCATGAAACGAGACGAATATAAAGACATTATTATGCAGAAATCCAATTTAATACATGATGAACTATCTCAATTGTCTAAACATCCAGAGGATAATCAAGCAACGGAAAATCTAAATAAATTAATAGAAGTAATAAGACAAACGAAATAGAGAATTCGCAGTATCCTTTATATCCACCAGGGGGCACTTTCATAGTTTTTCGTGCCTTGAGCACAGCGAAAGGAATGAAACTTAAAATGAGTAAGGGTTTCAAGGTATTATTGACTATTTGCATTATAAGTCTTCTAACGACTGGATGTTCTGTTAAATCTCAAGAAGAAGGAATTATAAAGGCCTTAGCATTTGACGATTCTCAGGGAAAGATTTTAAGAGGAATTGGAGCTAACCCTAATAATATTTTTTACTTTGAATATGATGGTATTCCGAAAGAATATAATTGGTTAGAAGTTTGGATTGAATATTATGAGAATGGGGAAAAAATCAGTAAACTATTTAGTATTAATGAAGGAGTATCTAGGAACGGCAATATTCTGTGTATGTTTGAAGATATTGATAACAAGTCAAGAATTACAATTGAAGGAAGTAGCTTTCTAAAAGATAAACCAGTAATGGAACAGAGTGTTATAACAAATAAAAAGAATGTCTTTCCTATCGTTACCAATAATGATACTGAATTTTTATTGGCAATTAGAGTCGTTGATAGCGGTAATAACTCAGCAATAATTCCTGATGAGATTTTTACAAAGCACGACTTTGATTATAAAGATTTACTTAAAAATGATTATGTATATTTGGTTAAAGGGAGATTTTACTCAAAGTTAAATTAATAGTTGAAACATCTAATAACTTCTGAATTATGAAACTGAAATTACGATTACTGTGTGGTAGTAAGTAATTTTGAACTGAGGGGTGTGTTAATGGTGGGCAACCCAATACAAATTGATTATACTGTTTTTGCTACACTCTTTTCCCTTTTATTTGTTTTATTCATAATTTACTCAATGGTAAGTGCTATGCGGTTCTTTAAGCGTAAAAGAGCAACTGATAAAGAGCTATTACAGAAGTTAGACGAGCTAATCAAGTTGCAGAAAAAATCGGAATAAGGCATCTTAATAGTTACCAATGTTCAGTATTTAATTTGTTATAACCTCCTTTGTATAACTAAGACGGGGCTATCACTTTGAGTATCTCAGCTATCAAACACGAATGTAAAGGTAGATTTATTGCTGGCGAATTAACTTCTAATTATCCTACGAATGCCGACCACTACAAAGAGGTGGGCGGCATTTATAATACGGGGTTTAAGAATAATGGGACTATATAGATACGAGATAAGGCGGTATTTATTGCCTGTAATATACCTGGCAAATTGACGTTTCAAGCTTGTGCCGACCTTTTTTGCATTGCCCATAATGACTTGAATAATGTTAGGGAGTATACTGAATTAAGACAAATAATATTTGAGATGACTTTACTGGGTGCATTTTTTTAACTAAGTTGAATTATTTTGGTATATTTAAAGATGGAGAAGGGGGATACTTATGGCTAGAGCAACTAAGCATAAAGAATATAATATTGATTTGTATACGAACGATAGTGAAATATTTGAGGATATTAATAACTTTACATTTGATTACAATGATAAAAATACAGATTATATGATAGAATTAGAAACATTTAAAGAAAAATTAGAGGAATTAAAAGATAAAATTAAAAGCATTAAGGAGTATATTGATAAAACATTCGATTTTTATTTAATAGATTTGAAATTATTTGATTTAATTGACAATAAGATGAATAAAATGAATTCAAAGTTGAAAGAGTTTGTAAATGATTTATGCATCAAAGATTATGGTAAAATAGAAATGGAAACTTTTTATATATACTGTGATAACTATTATACTAAATACTATGCTGAATCTCTTTTTTTATATCCAAAAGGATATTGGTTTGAATATGAATCTATTAAATCAATATTAGATGAAACGACGTTAGAACATTTCCATAACATCTTGAAAATGCTAAATAGAATTTTAAGAAATATTGATAAAAGCAACGCCTCAGTTGATATGAAGAATATCGTAAAGAAACTAATCAAATTAAAAATGTATGAGTTTATAGAAGAAGTGAAAAATGGTGATACATGGAAATATTGTTTTATAGAGAAGAACTTATAAATTTAATAAATAAAAAAAGAAGTGAGGAGAAACGAAAAAAAAGAGGTGGTAAATTAAAAAACTCAAAGTTTCTTCTTGGTTAGACTAGACCTAGTCAACCGAAATAACAAATAATTGATAATATTACTACATCCGTTAATTTATATACCAATCATAAACTAATTTAGAGATTAACTGCACATTATCCTACTAACTATATCTTAGCCCAAGCCTATAACTTCCGCTAGTTTCCCATGCTGGTGTTTTTGAATCCATGTTTGGCCAACCGACTAACATATACTTAGCTATTTTGATATTTTTCCACTGGATTGGACTAGGAAATATTATTCGTAGTACTAAACAAAACCGCGTTCTCCAAATCCAAGAGATACCAGGCATTCAGAACCTGGTCTACTTTTACTGAGCGTAATTAACCTAACCTTCATTTGTCCACGGTTCCCTTTAGGCAGGGCGTATCCATTAGGACAAGCGAGTATCTTTGGATTTAAGGAGAGAAGCAATATGGAGAAAAACCCAAGTAATTATTATCGATAACAAGAAATACAAGCTGATTCTTGAGCCTGAGGTAATTAAGGATGTTGTGAAAGGAAAGGCCAGTCTTGAGGCGATAAGAAATACCTTGCTGTCCTCAAAGAAGTTTCCAGAATTTGACGATGACAACTCGTTCTTTATCGAAAACAGTGAATTTGATGCGGTGGTGTGCGGATATAAATCTGAAAGTGAGATTCGGATTTTGATGGCAACTTATCGAGAGCATTTCTCGCTAAACTCGAGATTTAACAGGTTGTATAGGATTTTCCTTTTTGAAAAGGGTACATTAAAGTAGGGACATCTATACATCGGACTAGGGGAAACTATACCCTTTACTAGGGAAAGCAAACCTTCAACTCCAGTTATACTGCGGGTTTAAGGGTTTTAAGAAACCGAACTAATATAATTAATATAACTGCGGGGAAGAGCTTGATAGCTCTCCTCGTTTTTCGTCTATTACGGTTAAGGGGAAAACTGCTTTCTTTTTTGCTTGGAGCAAACGAACTTTTCTTTTAATTGTAATACTGTATCTTCTTTGAAGTAATGACCTCTGTAGCATATATTAATTGAGCGTCTTTATATTGATGAACTAATGGGACCACACATTGACATAGAAGATGACCCTGATTTGATGATAAAATAGTCCGCGTGTTTAAAAAGGCTACATAATTACTTAGTATCATGACATCTTATTTGTTATTACATATCCAGGAAGGTAGCTATCTTTGGACAAGTAAAGGCGTCAACATTTGGACAGATAAATGATGAGCTAATAAAAGCTGGACTGGTTTCATCACAGCCCTCTTGTAAGTAATATAGTTTTATTAATAAATTTAGGTTTGAAACCATATAGAACTCGGTGCTAATACGGTTATTGTTATAAATTTATCATCAAAAAACTATAATGTAAGAATTATTGCTAAAGTGACCGAAATTTATCCTATAAACCGTATATTTAAAACCATAAATCATAAAAACAAAAGGAGGAATATATACCATGAAGAGAATCAAAGGAACTATTTACTACTCTCTTAGAGAGATAGCCATTATTTTGAACAAGGATTATCAAACTATCCTACGATATTTCAATGTTAGTCAGGGATTAAGAAATAAGGGTCAAGAGGCTTTGTTACCTATTCCGACCCAAATTGGCAAGGGCCACCATTATTATTCCGAAGATGACGTTAGGCTCATTAAAGAAACAGTTAGAGGTTTCAAGCGAGGAATGTTCAAAGATTTCAGCGAAAAGAAAACAACTTATCAGAAGCTTAAGGAAGAAAACGAGAAGCTCAAGAACAAGATTAAAGAGCTGGAAGCGGGGGTGAGATGAGTGCGAGAAATTGACGGAATCGTTTATTATAAATCTGGTGATATTTCAGCTCTAATTATGCGAAGTCGTCAGACAGTCGTTCAATGGTCAAAATTAAGTGACTATAGGGAACTGGAACACAGGGAAAGGTTCATCCCCAAGCCCATTTTGGTAAATGGTCAACGCCTCTTCACAAAAGAACAAGCTCGTGAAATTAGAAAATTCTCCGAGTCAAAAAAGAACGGAGAACTGGCAAGGATAAAAAAGGAATACGAAGCAAAGAAAAAAGCAGAAACAAAGCAGGAGAAGAAGCAGATTTGGGCAGTAGATAACAATAAAACAAATCAGAAAAAAAGTAACGATTAAGAGGTAACATGATGCTTTTTCCTTTTGTAATCATTCGAAAGCTTATTAAGCGTTATGCGTATATTATTTCTCTTGAAGGAATAGAATCTTATTCGTCCCATAGACCAGGATTAAAGGTAAAACAGTCAAATTAGAACCAACGGGAGTGGAATATAAGTTTCTAAGAAGGGGAAAAGACAATAAAGTATATACCTTATATATACAAATATATACCATGTATATACAAAGTAGTTATAACGTATGTAAAAGGGATATAAGAATATATCCCTTGCTCGTTTTACTCGACAACGGTAAGTGAAAACGCTATTAAGAAATTTTGGGAACAACAAGGAGAATGCCGATCGGCATTCTCCTTGTGACATACTAGATAATTATTAACGTTGTAAGGAAAATTAAACAATAATGTTAGAAAGATAACTATATAAGTCAATAATGTTAATAAACAAACAACAATGGCCAATATTTTGCAATAAAATTATAATGTAAACTCTATTAATTATTTAACAATAAAGTTTAGAAGTAAAACATATAGGTTAAAAGTAAATAATTAAATTAAATATCGAAATGCCTATTGACTACAGGCAAATATGGTAGTAATATTCGTTATAGAACAATTTCCAATAAGGAATGTAATGCTTAAATGATAAAAATTGCTGAAGGGGGTTGGGGGAATTGACTTCGTAAAGTGACAAATGATGTAAACGTTTGAAATTGGAAGTTTATTTTGAAAAATGAAGGGAGAAAAAAGTAACACATGATTAATGATTTCATTATCACGACCGAAAAATTGCAGAGAGAATTTGCTGTATTAGAGGGCAACATTCAAAAAGTAAAACAACGTGTTAACAAACAAGAGGATACTCTGAATCAGTTACAAGTCTTATCGGGGGCTATTACAAAATTAAGTAAGGAGATGGAAGTGTTTCGTTCAAACATACAAGTGGAAGAGCAAGAACTGAAGGAAGATATAGAACTTGCATGGAGTAAATTAACTCCAACGATGTTCTACACTCGGCGTATCATTCATAAAGAGAACACCAGATTATATGAGATATTGGGAGAAGAAGAACTTTATTACGACTATCTCAATTTTGAAGATGAAAAGCCCCTCTGGTGTATGGAACTGTGTTCGATTCAAGTAGATGTAAAAGTTGTCGCGGATGATATAGAAAAGAGCCAACACAAAGAATTGGTGTTTTTGGAGGGATGTGGCTTAGTGCTTATTGACACAGAAAAATACCAATATGATAAAAAAACAACGTATAGTCGGAACAAGTGGGCAAAAGTTCGAATTGACGATGTGCTTGGATTTTTTTCAAAAAAGGGCATTGGGTTAGGTCTTCTTACCAAAATAGAAGAAGTGTCACGGACTCTTAATGAAAAAGTTACTGAACAGCTTAAAAATCTTGTGCAATTGATATATGGCATAAATTATGAGGATGGTAAGAGAGAAATGTTTAATCCCGAGATTCACATAATACATGGTGATTTCTTAGAGGAATACTTAAAGGGTAATTACTTAAAGGAATTAAATGTAGCATTCATGTTGGATGATGATTGTATGGGGATAGTTGATTTTGAAATACAAGAGACTGCGGATTCTTCTCGCTCTTGTATATCGCTTTGAACCTCTAATTAACTAAAATCGGAATCTATCTCTACTAAGTGAATTGAAGAATTAATTACGACCTTGACGTTCAATCTAAGCAAACGCCAAGGTCGGTTCAAAATACTTTATTCGGATAGACCAAAAATTGAATGTGAAAAGGAGAAAAAATTTTGCTTGATACTAAGAACTATTTAAAAGAGGATAAAGACGAAGAGTCAATCTATTTATTTTCGTGAAGAATCTCAAGACCAGAGCTTAGATGATTTTGATTTGGAAAATCTATGTCGACAGTTAAATATCAGAATTGATGAGCACGTAGTCTTAAACAGTAAAGATAGAGTTACATTAACAAGGATTTAGGAATTAAGAACTCTGCGATAGAATAGATGTTCTTCCAGCTTGGTCTAAACGAAACTGATGAAAGAGGAGGATTTAAAATTTGATATTTGAGTTAGCTGTAAAACCTATTGATGAACGTGTAAATGTTTTTGATTTAGAACCCAAACAAGTGGGAAACGTGTTGATTAAGAAGCTTAGAGAAGATTTGAAAATGCCTAATTTGGATTTGCAAAAGATTGAGGGTTCAATTGAGGGGGGAAGTGAGGTTAGTTATAAGATTTATCTCCCTGAAATACTAGCTTTAAAATGCCCGTTATTTAATGACACAAATAAAATAGAGGTTATCATTACTGATTTAGGGTTAAATCAGTATATAGGCATAGGATATGAAATCTGGTATGGAGACAAATTCATTTGTATCCGACCAGATAAGAAAACACATAAAGTTGATGATGCACTAATCAATGATGCTGGATTAACTTGCGAACAAATAAGTAAAATTAAGTTTAGATATATATTGTATGAAGAAGAATTCATTGACGATTGGGAACAAATGGGGTTCCCAAAAGTATTTCAAATAAAGAAGGAAAGTGAGGAACAAGATTTAATGAAATCGATTAGCCCAAAACAGTTTTACAGAGACCTTTATCACTATATAGATGGGGATATTTGCAATGGTGAAATTCGGTATTTTAATTTCAAAGAGGAGCTCATTAATCTATTAAAAGAGGAGGAAGGGTTTGGTGTTGTTAATTTCCCAGAGACTTTTTTCTCTGAGGACGAAGAAGGCTTCGACCCTGAAATCGATACGGCTTATGATATTGAATCCTTTTTTATATGGAAAGGCCCTGGCGACTATGTGGCTTGGTCATGGGGAGATGAACATATCGAGTGCATCGATGATGCATATGAAGCTTTAATGGAAGAGTATGCAAATGGTGATTTTGACCCTCCATCTAATAAAGAGGTTAATGAAATGTATAACAAGCTTTATAACAAGGGCAATAACAAATAGAAAAGAACCAATCACATCCCTACGAAGGGTCTATGAGGGATGTGATTGGTTCTTTTGAGTATTTAAAAGCATTTCACAACGCAGGAATATAAAGAATTATGTCGAAAGAACACTGTGAATTGAAAATTGGGAGGCTCAATAATGACAATCAAAAATATGTTATTTGACTTAAAAATGGCATACAGAGAAAAGGATTTCATAGCAATAACGGAAGAAAATTTTCAAGATATTGAGGAAAGCTTAAAAATGAAAGCACACCTTTCAAAGTTGAAAGTCTCTTTTGCAGAATTAGAAGTTATCTTGAAGGAAAATGGACTAGAGTTAAAAAACCTTTTCTATGTTAAACGAGCTTTATGCCCGTTCTGTTATCATGAAGGATTAATGTTCATCGACCTTTCAACAGATTTAGATGATGTAATAAAAGAACGTAATTATAGGGATATCATTGGTGACATGAACCAGATGTTTGATACACTTATCAGTACTTCTGATTTTGAAAGTTTGTTCGGTTATATTGACACGAGATATAAATTTTGGGTGTTTATGGTTATACTTCCTAGAGTACCAGCGGAAATGGTATTTAGTCTGTTTAGGAAAGTTTATACCGAGGGATATAGCGGATTTGATGAATCAGATTGGGAACAAGCAAGAAAGATTCTTGAATCAAATAAGGACAGAATATCTGTCGAACCACTCAAGACAGATGAAGAGGGTTATGTAAAGATATACAGGGGAGTTGGCAGTAAATCAACCCCACTTGATAAAACTTTTTCATGGACAATTAGTCTAAACGTTGCGATAAAATTTGCCATGATGTATGGTTCATCTAATGGCCAGGTATACAAGGCGAAGGTTAAAAAGGAAAATATTCGTGATTTTTTACAGGAAAGAGACGAAGAAGAAGTGCTAATCTTTCCTGAAAATGTTGTCGATATAGAGGATTTAGGATTGCTCAAGTTCAATAAGCAATTTACAGATGAACTGGATAATGCTGGTGTAATAGCAGAATATAATGAAATGACCCCGTTTATAATTCCTCAACTATTTAAAAAATCAGACGGAATCCACGGTGTTTTACATGCTAAAAGAGTTTTGTTTTTGACATTAATTCAATCATATCTGCTTAAATTACCTAAAGAACAGCGACGCATTTTAGTTTGGTGTGCTGTGTTCCACGACATTGGGAGGAAAAACGACGAAAAAGACAGCAAGCATGGTATTCTGAGCATGAAGAAGCTTCAAGACAACGATTTAATAGAAGGTTTAACTAAGAGAATAGGTGCACAGGGACTGAAAACTCTAAAATACATTATAGAGAATCATGCCGTTTCAGATGTAGTTGGAATTAAAAAGGTTAGTAAGTATTGTATTAAAGATGTCGAATTAGCCCAGAAACTATATTTGCTCTTCAAAGATAGCGATGGACTAGATAGATGTCGCTTGGGAGACCTTAATATAAATTACTTAAGAAACGATATTTCCAAGAAGCTAGTTTTAGTGGCTGGGCAGATACTCCATGGAATAAAATAATTATTGTATCATCTGAAAAGACACCCTCTTTTAGTGAAGTAGCTAAGGGGGTGTCTTTCATTTAGTCTAACGGCCTTGTTAATACTAAGTTCTTAAAATAACTAGTACACCTTGATACTAGTTTCCGTGCTTCCATCGACTCTAGGCAACATCACTGAAACGATTGCATATTGTCAAATGATGGAAATTAGCATCGGATGGTGATATAATTCCCCTAAAGGGGGAGTTATATGTTTGAAAATGAGATGGATAGACTGCTTTTCAGTTATCACAACAGTATTGCGAATCTAGACATGTCGAGAGAAGATTATAATTATCGGAAAACTATTCTTGAGGACGAGATGGAAGATATCTTCAGGCACGAACAAATAATGAATGAACACCGACAACTGGCAAAGAATCAAATGGCATATGAGAGAGGGCTGGCGAAAGCTGAACAAGATGAAAAGCAGAAAATGGTTAGATACTAAAACTATCAAAAAGACAACAATACCTTTTGAAGACAAGCAATTAACTATTCTGATAAAATTGGTAAAGTATATCGATTCATTCAAATAGGACAGATTGTTCTTTAATTAGTTAAACGATTATCAGTATAGGGATAAGGTAGCAAGGTGTCTCACTCTAACCACTTGAACCTGATTAGCCCTACTCTAAACCCAAAGGACGTGAAAGATGAGAACATTTGAAGAAATTCGCGAACAGTATAAGAGAAAGGATATGCTTCTAACTGGCATGGAAGAAAAACCAGTACAACTTCCTCATGAAGTCATTAAAGAGATGAAAGATTTCTATAAAGATTTTATTAAACCCACACGGGAGAGAGTCTTTTCAAGATATAAATGGGAATAACGGAATTAAAAACTTTAGAATCAAGGAATCCATGGGCTATAGACCTTTTTATTATGCAAATAGACTCCTAATGAGAGGGGCGGTAAGCATAGGTAGAATATTATACTTCAAAGATAGTGAACTTCAATACTCTCTATTGGATATGCTTTGTGACCGCAAGAAAAGAGAGGAAATATTTAACTATTTCGATTCTATAATATATCAAGAAACTGATGAAGAAAATGAGATATTTAGAATGATGACGAGAAGGAGGAAAAATTGCTGTAAAAACGTTGAAACAGATTCCACAACAAAATGAACGTAAAAATATAGGGGAAGGGGTTATAAAGGATATTAAGGATATTAAGGGAAAGGCTCAAGATATATTATCCGATAACACTTTAAAGATAGATTATTGTAATAAGTCTCCGCAGGTATTTAAATTTGCGGATAGTTGTTGCAGGAAAATATTTGAAATAGTTTCAACATAGAAATGTAATGGCTCAAATAGCTAATACCTTGGCTCCTTGAACCTAGTGAGGTGGCTATATGAAGAAGGAGAAAGTCAAAAGTAAGAATATAATGCTGAAAAGACTAATGAATTTTGACATTGAGCATCAATTTAAACCGAGCTTCTTGAAAGAGTGAGGCATAAATGAAGAAGAATATGCATGAGACTGAGGAAAAAATGTTTCGTGATGAAATACAGGATAGACCGTGTTCTCCAACCGAATCTCTTGAACAATCATTGAAAGAAATGCAGGCAATGAGGCAGAACAAAATGGAGAAACGAACTTGGCGAGAATTAAAAAAGGAATTAGATGGAAAGTAATTAAGCATCCTCTTTTAAGCAGTTATATAATGGTAGTATCTAAACTGTACTACTAAAAGGGATTAAAAGGTTTAAGATGCGTGTTGATTTACCACCTAATAGTAAGAGAGGTCTGGTATCAACAGATACTTGCACCAGTATTGAAGAGAGGTCATGTGCTCACTGGGTACATGCCAGGATAGCCAAGAGACGGTACCCCCAAAGGTATCAGTCTCATTTTTATTGTAGATGATGGATGAAAGTTACGAGGAGGCTTTCTATTAGGCTCTTTTCGTAAATATTGTGGGTATCATCGACTGGAGACACAAGGTTCTTAATTCCTTGCGTTCCATTGATATTGACTCTTTATCGGGCATTATAAGAAAAGCTATTACTTTTAGTTTGTTATATTACACTTTATGTAATATTTTATTACATAAAGTGTAAGTAATTAAGGATGGTGTATATGCCTAGCAAAGGTGTATCTTTACAAAAAAAGTAATAAATTGAGGAAAGGGTTAGACGATGTGAATTTAGTGTTCATAAAGGTATGGAACAATATAAATACATATTCTGAAATTAATAGACCTTTACGAATACTCTCGGGTAACATACAGGACGTATTGATGTAATAAATTATTACGGAGTTGGGTAAAATATTGACACGATGACCATGCTGAAGTAATATAATATTACACAGGGGGTGTATAGTCATGTGCTCAGAAAATATCGGAATGAAAATTAAAAACCTAAGAGAAGAAAAAGGCTTAAAACAAAATGAATTGGTCGATAAACTGGCCGAAAAGAATATTAATATCAGTAGAGAAACGCTTAGTAAAATTGAGAACAATAATAGAACTGTATCTGCGGTAGAACTAAATGCAATATGTAACGTGTTAAATATCAGTATTGATGATATTTTTAGCGAAGATGAAGAGGATAATTTAGTTACTCTTTTTAGAAAAAAAGGTACTTTTAGTGATGACACTATTCGAGAGATAGAGAATCTTCAAGATATGATAAAAGTGATTATTAATCAAGAGAGAATCTACACTGGGGAGTTTAAACCAAAGATAAGAAAGCCCTTATGGGAGGAATGTATAAATTGATTCCAAATGATTTAAATTTGCCCAATGAACCCTTAAGGTTACAGATGAAGGAGCTAGCGGTAGATGTTAGGTTAAAATATGCTCAAAAAGGTCTTTCGGATATATTTGATATTTTGTCTGAAGAGGCGTTGCTAGTAAGGATGCCTCTTCAGACTAATCAAGTGTCAGGTTTTAGTACGTTTTTTGAAAAGCATTTTGTGGTTTATTTAAATAGCAATTTTACTCTCGGACACGAAAGATTTTCGGGTGCTCATGAACTATACCATATAAAATATAACTGTGAGATTTTAAAAAAAGAAAAACTCCTATTGAATGACGCACATTCAATAGAGGACGATAAGGCAGATATCTTCGCTTCTGAACTTCTTATGCCAGAGGATTATGTCAAAGAGCTTTTCTATAAAGTAGTGAATGTGGAGCCAGCAACCGTGTTGCCAAGACACATTGTTAGGATGAATAATAACCTAAAGGTAAGCTATAAAGCAATGCTAAAAAGGCTTATTCAATTGGGTTTATGTTCAGCAGATAATTACAAAAAACTTGCTGAAATCGGTTCAATTGAAAATGCTGAAACGCTTCAACTGATAACAAAAAATGAAGGATATAATTTAAATTTAATTACCCCCTCGAAAATTGTGAACATTCCTCAACAATATATTGAATATATAAAAAGTAATTATGAAAACGATTTAATATCATATAACAATATGAAGTATAGCGTTGAATTGTTGGGTCTTACTACAGAACAATTTGGTTATGAGTATCCTAAAGAAGAGGACTACTAGACAATGAAGTATGTTGGGGCTATATCTGATACTGATATTTTAATTAATTTAGCCATTGTGAACAGGTTCGATATACTAGAATGTTTATTTGAACAGATAATCATTCCGCAATTTGTTTATGATGTAGAAATAAAAAGAAAAGCTGGAAGACACTACTCAGCTATTGTACAAGCCATTAATAAAAATGGGAGCATATTTCAAGTACTAGATAGAAAAAAAGACGGTGCTTTAAATAGACTTTCTAAAGAAATAATTGACGACAAGAGGAACTTAATAGGACCAGGGGAAAGTGAGTGTGCAGGGTATGCTACTGCACTACGAATTCCCATAATAATATCGGATAATTTCACTGAATTCAAATTCTTGGAAGAATTCATTACTCTAACACATAAAAACATTCTAGCCTTATGTGTGCACTTTAAGGAAATTACTTGGGAAGATGCCGAACATATTTTTAATGGAATAAATAGCCGATTAAGTCGGCCAACACAGAATACGTTTGAACATATTTTCAAGAAGTCATTGGACACATTTAAGAATAATGGATGGAATAAGTACTTGGGAATAGAAATCAAATAGCAGGTCTTCCTGACTGACCTATCGACTATGTCAGAAAGGAAGATTTTATACTGTCTAATAATGAGCCACTATGTTGCTAGTTAAACCACCAGTTGAATAAATCGGTTAACAGTCAACCTCGTCGCCCCATAGATGGACTTTACATGTTTATCCCGAATTCGAGATAAACATGGGGGCAGAGGAAGCTACCCTAAAAAAGGATAGGACATACTCAAGAGGAATACCTCCTTATGAGCCACAGACCTCTAACAATCAACTTCCAAAGCAGGGTCCCATGTCAAGTCTACCCCAGTGTTGCTCACCCTGCGAGAGGGTGACTCAACCTTTCTGTATTGATGGCTTTCATGGAGCATATTATCCATTAGGGGTCAGCAAATGTCTCAATGTCCCCGAGTTTTGGGAGACAGGAGATAAAGACAACCTCAGTTAGAAGAAATAAATTCCAACTTGAGAGGCTATCTCTTGCCAAATGGAAGTGGATGACGTATTACTTTTATTCTGAAACCAATTTGACTAGAGTTAGTGGATTCTGTTTTCGAGGGTTGTTTAAGCTTCTCAACTGCTTCAGCCATTCTTTGCAGTGAGGTATGAGAATAGATTTGGGTTGTTTCTAAAGAATCATGTCCTAGAATTTCTTTGACTGTAATCAAATCAGTTTTCTCTGCTAGGTTTGTAGCGGCAGTATGCCTGAGCAGGTGACTAGTTACTCGTTTGTCAATTCCAGCTTGATTTGTGTAACGGTTCAGGATACGGGATATACTGTGTCGTTCAATTCGATTGTGATAATGATTTAGGAAGACAGCGGGATTAGTAAGGGGCAATCGTGATTGTAGATAATTCCAAAGACTCTCCCGTAATTCGCTGTTCATTGGGAGGATTCGGTCTTTTTTCCCTTTGCCTTGTAGTATTATGAGGGTACTAGCTTTGAAATCCAAATCTTTCCAGTTTAAGGATATAAGTTCGCTTCGACGTAAGCCCAAAAAAAATGAGCAGTTGAAGAGTGCAATATCTCTAAGACGGTGCTTATATTTGCTGTGCTCGATTACATATTTCAAACGGTCTGTTTCGTCTTCCTTTAGAAATCTAGGTAATTTTTTAGGCACTTTTGGTCGTTCTACTCTCTTCATAATATTTTTGGGAATCATGTCTTCATTTTCTAGAAAATTATAAAAGGAAGCCATCGAATCTAACTTGTGGTTAATTGAGCCTAGGGAGTATTTCTGGGCTCGTAGCCAAACTGTATAAATACGGAATGTCCTTAATTCAAAGTCCTCGATTTTTGTACCTATCCCTTTTTCAGTAAGGAATCTGAGAAAAGTTCTTGCGTCTTGTCTGTATGAGATGATAGTGTGGTCTGAGCGTCCTTTGGCTAATGCGTATTCCAAAAACATTTCATAGGTTTCCATAAACTCCATTCAAAATACCCTCCCTAGTAAGATTAGGGAAGGCTTTGTATAATTATACATAGAATGTATGGGTTATTCCCACTTTCCCATAAGCAATAAACGACACCCCTCGACTTTCTCATATCTCGGCTTATAGGTTGACTTCGCCATGCTTATGGGAAACAGGTTACTGCATAATTATGCATAGCCGTTTCCCTCCAACTTTATAGGTAGCCAAAACAGAGAGGTTTTTCACCGTCTGTTTTGACATTATATCGTATAAAAACCCTGGGATTTCCCAGGGTTTTTATACGATATAATGTAGATTACCACGAAAAGGATAAGCTCTCAAGTCACTGGAAGGCACTTCGCTTGGGTTTAATCACCTTGAACCATGTCAGAGATTATAACAAGCTAGCATTTTATAGAATTACTCGCTTTGAAATGAATACTTTATTCATAGGTTATTTGAGTATAAATAGACAATGGATTGAGAAAACTTAGTTGATATCAACTTTAGGTCTTAGAGTTTTGATTCAAGGAGTTTTGATTTCATGTCATTAATTTCTGATGTGCGTCCTTTAGCAATTGCTTTGTTTTCAATCCTATTAGGGGCTACAGGACAGTTTTTGTTTCGTCTTGGTATGGTTGAATACGGAAAAGTCTCGGTTACCGGAATTTGGAGACAACTGGGATCAATTATTTTGACACCAGCTATTTTTATTGGGTTTGCTTGCTTTGGGGTAAGTTCAATACTTTGGCTCGTTGTAATCTCACACTGGGAGCTTAGCTATGCGTATCCACTTGTTTCGCTAGGATATGTGATCGCTATTCTTTATGGTACTTTATTTCTTCAAGAAGATCTCACATTCACCAAAATTTTAGGCTGCCTGCTGATTTTGGCAGGGATGAGTGTATTAGGATTATGGGGACAAACGTAGAGGGCAGATTGAAGAAAGGCAATTAAAAAATCATATCTTGAATTTAGAGAGTTGAATGGATATCTTGAATAGAATATGGTAATCTGAAATTATAGAATAACTAACTATTCTTCCACCTAGCAGAACTTCATAAGCGTTCCAAATGGGAAACCATTTCTTTTTTGGAGTCATGACAAGACAAGAAAAAGGGGCGTGTGTTGGATGCATTTGCAAGATTTCGGGCGAGGTACGCGGATTGAGTTATCCAAAATGGCCAAACTACTCGGAATGAAGTTTATCGGTTTTAATCCGAATGCCCAACAGGTATCGTTGGAGTTTAAAGGTAAAGGGATTACTTATCCTCTAGAGGAATTTGTACAACAGTATGAACGAGAATGTCCTACGTCTTTTACTTAAGGCACTTAAGGCACTTAAGGGGCTCTGACTCATTAATAATGAGTCAGAGCCCCTAGTTGGTTCCGGAGTGCAAGTTGGGGGACTGTTGGGAAGTGTGTTTAGTTTTTGATACCAGTAAATTTTTTAGCATAATTTTTTCCACTAAAGAAGCTTGAGTAGCTATTTTATTAATTATTACAAAACAAGGAGGAATAATGATTTTCTATGTAGAATCGTGTATTTTAGAGCAAGATTTAATCGAAAGGGGTATCATCAGGTACATATATATAGTGCCATTATAAAACCTAATAAAAGTATACTTTGCAATTGTCAATCTGGGTTACCGACTTAGTTTACTATATTTTGATCTAAAAGCGAGGTTGAAACGTAATGTCAGTTAGAGTAAGAATTCTCATAATCCTAATTTCTTTCGCCTTATTTCCTGTATTGATCGGTGGAGGGATTACATACTGGGCAGTTACCAATGATTTATCTAAAACGGAGCGTGAGCAAGCAACGTTTGCTGCTCAGGCATCTGCCAAAACTATGTCAGTTATTGGGCAGAAAATGGAGCAGGCTGTGAAAACTTATGGTTTTTGGGACGATTCTTATATAGCCTTTCAAGCAACGGATGTCGATTGGATTATAGAGAATATTAATGTTGCTGCAGATGATTTTGGCATTGATTTTGGGATTACTACGGATGTAAGCGGTATAGTCCTTAATTCGTTTGGAAAAGAGAATTATGCTGGTGATTTGAGTAGACACTCATTATTAAGAAGAGCTCAATCTGGCGAAAAGATTCTATCAGGAATATATCAGGCCCAAAATGGATTAGCTTTCGTAGGAGTGGCTCATGTACTGCAAAATAAAGGGACTGGTGAAAAAGTAGGCTATATCGTGTTCGGTCAATACCTCACAGAGGAACAAATCGGAATGGTTAAACAATTGACTGGCGCAGACATTTCCGTATTAATAAATTCCGGAGAAAAATTTTCAACTAATGAAGCATTTGCTAGTGCTGGAACTAACGGTTCGGTTTTACAGAAAAGCGAGAAGGGTGAATCTTACCTAACAAGTTATGCACCGTTAAAAGACATTAATGATGAAGAAGTTGGGCAACTTGCAGTTACTATTACAGCCAATGAAAGCATGGCGGCACGGAATGATTTATTAAGAATATCGCTCATTGTCTTAATTGTTAGTAGTTTATTGGCCATAGTAATAGGGCGTATTGCAGCGCGATCTTTAATTAAACCAATTGTCATAACATCCCAACTGTTAAAAGAGGTTACTGCAGGAGATTTTCGACATGAACATAAAGTGGACACTAATGGTGAAATTGGTGAAATGCTTACAGCTTATAACGAAATGATCGTTGGTTTAAGGGCTTATATTCAAGGTGCAAATGCGAGTGCTGAGGAATTAGCACTCTCAACAGGAAAGTTTTCTACGAACCTTGATTATTTGGCAAGAGCTAGTGAAGAAATTACTAATGGTGTCCAAGAAGTTGCTAGTATGGTTCAAAATGTGCAAACTAACACAAAACTTATGGCGGATTCAGTGAAAAGGATGACTGCGAGCATCCAAGAGATTTCCAGTAATTCACAAGGTGTTTATGATTTGTCGAATGAAACAGTTCAACGAGCTAAATCTGGTGTCCAGGAGATAGAATCTGCAGTTAATCAAATGAATACAATTCTGGATCAATCCAAATCTATGGAGAATGAAGTCATTCTTCTCGAAAATAATTCTCTGAAAGTTGGACAAATCACTGAAGTCATCACTGCAATAGCAGCACAGACTAATCTCCTTGCCTTGAATGCTGCAATTGAGGCTGCAAGAGCGGGTGAGAATGGCCGAGGGTTTTCCGTAGTTGCAGAAGAAGTACGAAAACTAGCTGAGGGTGCGACGGAGGCGGCTAACGAGATTAAAACAATTGTTTACCAAATTCAGAATGGAACAGAGAATGTTACAAAGTCGATTTTAACCGAAGCAAGTGCTATTGTTGAAGGTGCGGAGCTTGTGAGAAATGCAGGACAATCTTTCAGGGAAATTCAACAAGCGGCCTTGTTAGTTACAGATAAAGCAAAATATATTACCACTGAGACAAAGCAATTAGCCAATGAAAGTGAAGAGGTCGTCAAGTCAATCACGGAAGCTGAAGAAAATTCAGTACAAGTAGCCAGTAGCGCACAAAATATTGCTGCAGCAACCCAACAACAGTCGGCATCAGTTCAAGAAGTCGCTGGATCGATTGGTAGTCTCCATGAAATGGCTCAAAGATTAAAAGACCTGAGCAAAAGATTCCAGGTCTAGTTTAAGATAGAGTATTAATTGGGAAAAAGAAGTTTCAAATAGCAAAGGAGGGAGTGTCTTTTTAGTACTCCCTCCCTTTTTATCGCTTGTTGTTTAGGGGCCACTATTGTTTCTGGTAGAAGAAGGACGACACGGGTTTGAGGCCGAGATGATTTAGTCCGAAGAGATGTTCGGTGCTTCCGGTAAAGAGGATTCCGCCGGAGCGTAAGGAGTCAGTAAATTTTTTATAGAGCATTTCTTTAGCTTCTTCAGTAAAGTAAATGACAACGTTGCGACAGGCTATAAAATCGAAGTCGGTTTGGAAACGATCTGTTAACAGGTTTTGATGTTGGAAATTGACTTGCCGTTTGACTGAATCTTTAAGCTGATGCCCTTTGTCAGAAGGGGTAAAATATTTTTGCAGGAATTCTGGTGGAGTACTCGCAAAATCATTTTGTTTGTAGAGACCGTCTTTAGCTTGGCGCAGTACATTGACATCAATATCTGTACCCAGTATGCTAAACTTGGCATTTGAGAAATACTCCATGATTGTCATGGCTAATGAGTATGGCTCCTGACCGCTTGAACATCCCGCACTCCAAAGTTTCAAAGAAGGTTTATTTTTGAGAAGTAGAGGGAATATTGTTTCGCGGAGTGTCTTCCATTGAGTGGCATCCCGGAAAAATTGAGAGACGTTAATGGTTAAATGTTTAAAGAAGGCGTCATATAAGACTGGGTCAACATTGAGGGCATGCAAAAATCCAGGATAGGTTTGGTGTCCGTGGGAGTTCATAAAGCTAAGAATTCGGCGTTGCATCTGGTTTTGTTTATAAAACTTAAGATCTAAACCACTCTTTGGGTGGAACCCTTTAACAAAGTCTTCGTAAGTATTGGATATTGATGTATGGGACAATGGGGTTGCACCTCTTCCTTTATTATTTTTTGGTTCATAATTAAAAAGATTTTTTAGGTTTCCAGCGAATAGATAAAAGGTACTCTTAGGCAAAAAGGTCGACTATTAACCCTCGAATTTCATCTATTCTGGTTAAAATACCGAGAGGTTTGGCTTGGTCATCTAAAAGCTGTTTACCTAGTTCATCTAACGCTTGATCGATTTTTCCAATTCGTGCCATAACCTTAGGCCGACCTTGGTAATCCCAAGATGTGTCTTCCTGCATTTTGCGGCTTTGTCCAAAGGTCGAACGAAGGAAGGATTTGACCATATCCCGAAAGTCTTTAAGGTCACCGATTGAGAGGGAATGTGCTAACTTTTTCCCTTGTGTTTCAAGCCTGCTGAGAAAGGCTTGAAGTTCAAGGCGGTGAATTTTTTGAGTTTGAGATAAAATACCGCTAAAATCACTGTTGCGCTCCAAGGAATTTTGAGAGTCAAGATTGGGAGTCGAAGTTTGATGTGGGGAATTGATTCGTAAAGACATTGTCATTCTCCTCTTATTTAGAAAGGATTAATCATGCAGACGCGGAGAGCTTTTTTAAAAACAATACTAGGTCTTGGAGCAGTCATGTTACCGTGGAGTTTTTTGCCACCTCGAATTGGAGAGACTATAAAGACGAGGCTTGGGCGTCCACCTGTTGAATTGTGGCTCCCCGCTGCGAATAAACAAAATAATAAAATTGATTTAGAAAGCCTAAATCGCACTGCCATGGATGATATTTATGTTTTAACTGCCCCTGAAATGCAAGGACGTAAGGCAGGCACTGTAGGAGAGACTAAGGCCGCAGAGTATTTAGCATCTGAATTAAGTATGCTCGGCTTGCGCCCGATGGGAGACCCGAATACAGGTTTTATTCAAACGTTTACCATTCCTCCAGTGATGGAATCCAGGGTCAATGGAAGATTAACTTTTAAACCTGGGGATAATAAAAAGCTAAGAACTCCAAGTGTTAACCTAATAGGGGGGTTAATGGGTGAAAAAACCCAGGAGATAATTCTTATTTCAGCCCATTATGATCACTTGGGAGTTTTTGAAGGAAAAGTTTACCCTGGGGCTAATGATAATGCCTCTGGGGTTGGGTGTATACTAGATGTCATGAGACGGGTACTCCGTGAAGAGATCGTCCCAAAACGTACGATTGTTATCGCTTTTTGGAGTGCAGAAGAGATGGGATTTATAGGGTCTCAGGCATTCCTTCAATCTCCATTATTTCCTCTTGACCACATACAAGCAGTTCTGAACGTTGACTCAGTAGGAAATGGGATGATAGGAAATTTCGCGCTCTGGGGGGATGGGGAGAATACAGCTGTAAAAGCCATTCGCCAAGCCGCCGCCGAATGTGGGGCTAGTGCACTATTAACCCCAACCGCTGGACATAATAGTGACTCAATTAGTTTTGCTATGGCGAATATTCCGGCAGTAACTCTAATGGCGAAGGACTGGCTATATAAAAATCATACCCCAGAAGATACTATCGCGCTGCTAAAGCATGAGCAGATTAGTCTGGCTTCTGAGATGATGTATAGGGCGGTTCGTAGGCTTGCTTTCTAGGGGGTTAGCTTCATAGCGGGGGCAAGTGGGGCTGAAACAGAAGTTTGGGTAGGCTCGGTTACGTCATATTTGGAGCGCAGAATGATCAGGTCAATTCGACGGTTTTTACCATGCCCCTCGGCATTGTCATTTGGAGCGATGGGCCTGTATTCTCCATAACCTGCTGCAGAGAGTCGGCCGGGAGCGATTCCTTCATGCTGCAGGATTTGTACGACATTGGTTGAACGAATCACGGAAAGCTCCCAATTGCTGGGGAACTGTGCGGTGTGAATCGGAACATTGTCCGTATGCCCTTCAACTCTAATTTGGTTAGGTGCTGGGGCAAGGACTGTGGAAATACTTCGCAGGATTTCTCGAGCCTTGGCATCGATATCAGCAGAACCACTTTCAAAAAGCAACGTTTCCTGAATGCTGACCACGAGACCGCGCTCTTCCATAGAAGAAACAAGCTTCGTCTGGATTCCGTTATCCGCCGCGAACTTGTCAAGCTTGGCTTTAATCCCCTCAATGCTCATGGTTTCAGCTTCGGTATTTCCTCGGCCTGCGCTAATATTTTCCCCGTTCTTGTCAGGATCTGTATTAGCGGTGTTGTTAGGATCTGTTCCCTTTCCGGGAACAGTGGAAGTAGAAGATGGGGTTCCGCTCTGAAAGAGAGACGGTCCGACTGGACTGGTGGCCATCTCGATTTTTGCAGGAGTACCTCCGCCGAGCGCCTTGTTGAGGGATTCTGCAACGGCTCTGAATTTCTCAGCATCTACTTTACTCATAGAATAAAGGACAACAAAGAAAATCATTAGCAGGGTAATCAGGTCAGAATATGTAAGAAGCCAACGTTCGCCATTCTCTTTTTCGGCTTCATGTTCGCGTTTCCTACTCATCGGCTTCCACTCACAGCGGCACGTCTGGAGTTGGCTGTACCCTCTTGGGTATTATCTTCCGAGGGCAGCATAGAGCCAGCGTGAGTTTTTAATTTTTCTTTGAGGATAGAGGGGTTCTCCCCGGCTTGAATTGAGAGGATTCCGTCCAAAACCATCTCCATGGCTGATACCTCAGCCTTATCCTTCATTTTAAGCTTTGTGGCAATAGGAAGCCATAGTAGGTTTGCTGAGGCGACCCCATATAGGGTAGCAATAAAAGCAGCGGCGATAGAATGAGAGAGAGCTTCAGGATCGGAAAGGTTTCCTAACACCATGACGAGGCCCATAACTGTCCCAATAATTCCCATGGTAGGACTGTATCCACCAGCAGCTTCGAATACAGAGATCCCGACTTTATGGCGTTTCTCTAGGACTGTGATATTCGACTCTAGGATCTCTCTAGTAATTTCAGGGTCTGTTCCGTCAATGACGAGCTGCATTCCTTGATGAGTAAAGCGATCGGTGACGGTTTCGAGTTCTTGTTCTAGACTGAGTAATCCTTCACGCCGCGCTTTTTCTGCAAATCTTATGAGCGTCTCATATGCCTCGGCGGTTCCGAAGGATTGCGAGGTAAAGGCAAGTTTAATCCATTTAGGCAGCTTCTTGAGGTCGGAGAGTGGAAAACTAATCAAAATCGCCCCGGCAGTTCCTCCGAAAACGATTAGTGCGGCAGATAATCCCCCAAGGGAACTAACGCTTCCTCCTTCTAAAATATAGCCGACGATGAGGAAACCGAATCCTACGATAATACCTATGATAGTCGATAGATCCATGTTGCTGTTGCCACAAACCCCTTAATATAAACTCAGTTGGCAGAAATGGGGATGTAGCTTACCTCCCTTGCTATTTTTACTTATTATACAGGAAAAGCAGAGAGGCATCTATAATTCTTGCTTTCCTCTAAAAATATTACATAGAAAAATATAAACTTTCTCTTTAGTTTTAACGCGGTATCTTCGATATAAGAAGAAGAGTATGTATTTTGGAGTGAGCGAAATGAAAATAGACGGTACATCCTTGTCTCCAGTTGGAAGCGTTAAAGCCGCCAATCGTTTGAAACAAGTTGAGAAGAAAACGGCAGTTTCCGAAGCAGACAAAATAGCCGTTTCGGATAAAGCGCAAGTTTATCAGGCCTTGCTTCAGAAGGCTAAGGAGATTCCGTCTGTTCGAGAAGATCGCGTAAGGGCTCTTACAGAACAGATTGAGCGTGGGGAATTTCAAGTGGACGGGCAAAAAGTTGCGGAAAAGTTCTTTTCACCTGATATTTAGTAAACTTAGATTTCATAGAGGGGGGAAATTCCGTGTCTGAAATACTCCAACACCTAGAGGACAACTTAAGACGACAGGTCGCTCTCTATGACGAGCTTAACACTCTCGAAGGGCACAAGCAAAAAGCTATTATTAAAAGCAATCTTAAAGAGCTCGAGGCGATAACAGTTCGGGAAGAACAACTCTTGATTGAAGCTAGTCGTCTGGAAAAAGAACGTCTATTGTGGGCCGAACAAATCGGGCGGGACCTTGGAAAAGCACCGGAAGACCTTACTTTGGCAGAGTTAGCCAAGCATTATCCTATTCTACAGGGAGTGCGCCTTGATCTGGACAGGGCAGTTGGAGCTTTACAAGGGATTCATGAGATCAATACTCAACTTTTACAACAGGCTATGAAAGTTGTAGAGTTTACAGTGGGCATGTTAACCCATCAAGAAAAAAAGACATACCAACATCCAACAAATCTGAAAGAAGATGATGTAAGTCCAAAACTTCATCTTCTGGATCGGAGGGTTTAACATATGGGCTCGACTTTTTTTGGCCTAGAACTATCGCGAAGAGCGCTGGCTTCTCAGCAAGCCGCTTTAAATATTACGGGTCATAATATTGCCAATGCTAATACGCAGGGTTATACTCGGCAGATTGCTAATTTAACGGCAACGATACCTGAGACAACTACGAGTTTTGGGAGAAATGTAACTGTCGGCACAGGGGTGACACTAGATACGATCACTCGGGCTCGGGATGCGTTTGTTGATCGGCAGTTTCGCTCGGAGACTTCAAAACAGCAATATTGGGGTGCAAAGCAGGATAATCTTACACAGGTAGAAGAAGTTCTTAACGAACCTTCAGATAATAGTTTAAGTAATGACATCAATCAGTTTTGGACGGCTTGGAGTGACTTATCCAAAGATCCTCAGAATGCGGGGGCACGCTCGGTCGTTAGTGAGCGGGCACAACAGTTAACAGACAGTTTTCATAATATTGACCAGCAACTCAGCGATATAAAAGGTAATACGGATGCCTCAATCGAGGTGCAGATAACTCAGATAAATACCTATGGACAACAAATTAAAGATCTGAATGACCAGATCAAGCGGGCAGAAGTTGCTGGAGATAATCCCAATGATTTGCGGGATCTAAGGGACTCTTTAGTCGATGGTCTTTCGAAGATCGTCAATGTCAGGGTCGTTGAAACCAAAGATCAAAAGTTTACGGACCGGAATGTGAGTAGTTACAAGGTGATAATCGGGAACGAGAATTCGTCGAGTAATAATATATTGGTTGATGACAGCGTGTTTAACTCTTTAGATATCACTCCTACTGTGGACTCGGACGGTTTAGTTGGAGTAGCATGGAGTGATGGGACTACCGTTGACTTAGGTGAGAAACTGGGGACATTATCAGCTGACCTTGAAACTCGTAATACGGATCTACCTGATTTTGGAGCGCAAATTGACGCACTAGCAAAAGGGATAGCCGACGCTGTCAACACGCTTCACCGGACAGGTCAGGGGTTAACAGAAGGCTTAAGTGGACTTGATTTCTTTACAGATGGATCGTATTCTACGGTGACTCCATCGGATCTTCCAGAGGTAACAGCGGCAACGATTACCCTCAATTTTGCAATCGAGCAGGATGTCAATAGTATTGCAACAGGAATTATTCCCTCGGATGGTTCGACAACGGTTACAGCTGGCGATGGGACGGTCGCTCAAGCTATTTCCTCATTATCAAGTGGATGGAAGGCTCTTAAGAGTCAAATTGAAGACGGAAGCTTTGTAAATACTATTCAAGCATCTTCTATTTCTGATTTCTATGCTGCGAAGGTCGCTGAGTTAGGTGTTAAAGTGCAGCAGGCCACTCGGATGAAAGCTGGGCAAGATGTTTTAGTTACGAATGTAATGAGCCAAAGAGAATCGGTGTCGGGCATATCCCTAGATGAAGAAATGGCGAATCTGATTAAGTTCCAGAAAAGCTATTCGGCAGCTGCTCGGATCGTAACCATGATGGATGATATGTTAAGTACGCTCATGAATATGGGGGTAACAAGATAGGGGTGAAAAGCGTTGCGGATAACAAATAATATGTTGAGCCAAAGCCTGTTGCGCAATCTGGAAGCGGCTCAGGGAAGAGTAGATCATTTGCAAAATCAACTTTCTTCTGGGTATCGAATAAATCGTCCCTCAGACGATCCGGCGGGAATCCAAAATGCAATGCGCTTAAAGAGCAACATTTCTTCCGTCGAGCAGTGGAAGAGTAATGCGGATGCTGCGATTGACTATATGAATACGACAGACGGCACCCTCGGGGAGATGACTTCGATGTTGCAACGAGTAAGAGAACTTACTGTAAAAGGGACAAATAGTACTTTATCAACTGAAGATAGATCTGCTATTGCCGATGAGGTGGATCAGATTTCAGACCAACTTCATATGATGGCCAATACCCAAGTTGGGTCGAAATATATTTTCTCTGGAGCGGCAACGGATAAGGAACTTGAGATACAGGATCCAGTTACAAAGATTTGGACATCTCAGGTGTCACAGGGAAATGATCAGGATGTAAAATTTGAAGTCGGAAATAATTTGGACCTCCCTATTTCTGTAAAGGGGCAAGACCTGTTCTATGATTCGACTTCTACCCCCTCAGGAATATTCACTACTTTGAGCGCATTAAGTACTGCCTTAAGGAGCAATGATTCCGATAGTATTAAAGATGCTTTAGGGAATGTTGATTCAAATATTAATAATGTGATTAATCTTCGATCGGGCTTAGGGGCCCGTATTAACCGGATGACAGCTATACAGAGCCAGTTGGAGAACACATCAACTAATCTACAAACGAACCTTTCAAGTATTCAAGATGCTGATATAGCAAAGACTATAACGGATTTTACGAATCAGCAAAATGTTTATAAAGCAGCATTGTCCGTTGGGGCCCAGATTATTCAGCTTTCTTTAGTAGATTTTATGAGATAAGGACGTTTTGTTAACACATCGGACACTCAAATGCTTAAGGACTTTTTGGTCGAAGGGAGTTCGCTTACATGCTCCAAATCAGTATAATTACCCAGCCCATTCGTCTGGATTATACTATTCAAAATGCCAAGTTAAACCTACAATCCCCACCTCCTAATGTGCAAAAGGAGACGACACCAGCGAAGCTGGAGATTAGGCAGCCACGTGGAGAACTGACGATTGACCAGACACCTTGTCGTTACTCAATCGGGCTAAAAAATAACGTCGACTTTGCCAGGAATAATGCTGAACTCGGTAGGAAATCTGTAAGAAACGCAATTACTCGAATAGTCCAAGAAGGCGAGCAATATGCAAGGATTGAGAGTAAATCAAATGCTATTGCAAACATAGCCGCAGAATCGAGCCTTTCCAAAGTGCCAGGCATTACTTTGGCACATATTGATGCGCCAAACATTCGCTATAAAGCGTATCCGGTTCAATTTTACCCCACGTCTGGCAAAATAAACTTAACCATACAACCTGGAACCGTCAAAGCCGATTATCAGCCTGGAAGTGTTGATATTCGAGTATCTCAATATCCTAGTATTGAGATCTCAGCAGTGGACGTAAAGGTTTGACGATCACCCTTAGTTAAAGTCTCCCATGTTTTTTTGGTTTAGAATCAAATTATTGTTTTGCCATGCGCTTGCGTAATGAGCTTTCATAGGAGGCATTATTATGAAAATATCGTCAACTAGATTTGGCGAAGTGGAAGTGTCAGAAAAGCAACTCATCAACTTTCCTCATGGAATCCCTGGTTTTCCAGACGAGAAGATGTTCGTTCATTTGGAACATGACACTGAAAGTCCGTTTTCGTTTCTTCAGTCCACTATGGAAGTCAATTTAACTTTCTTGTTAGCTGATCCTTTTGTGTTTATCAAGGATTACGAATTTGTCTTGGAGGATGATATTGCCAAGGAACTGGATTTATCCTTAGAAAATCCGCCTCAGGTGTTCTTGATCGCCACGATGAAAGAAAAACTGGCTGATATGACAGTGAACCTGTTGGCCCCTCTAGTGGTAAATAAAACCAATCGTACGGGTAGGCAGGTTATTCTAGAAAAATCAGAGTATTCTATCCGTTACAAACTGTTTCCTGACGGCTTGCCAATAGAAGCGGCTAAAGGGGGAAAGTAATATGCTAGCATTAACCCGTAAAGCTGGTGAGCGGATCGTCATTGGTGACAATATAGTAGTTACTGTGGTGAGTATTAAGGGCGATGGCATTCGCTTGTCTATTGAGGCCCCCAAAGAAATCAAGATCTACCGTGGCGAGATTTTTGATGCCATCGTGGCAGAAAACAAACAAGCAGCTGTTTACAAAGATATATCGGAGTTGGATTTACTTAAAGGGCTTCAAATTAAGAAGTAAGATGTAAGATGTAAGATGTATGTATCTTTTTTTCTGTAGTACTGGATATATGGATATATGATCAATTGAGAGAGTTAACGATGAGAGAGCTAACGGAATACTGACGAAATATTAGTGAAGAACCAGAATGGAAGATTTGTTCCATTCGGGTTCTTTGCGATTTCATTAGATAATTTTTATATATGAGATAAAAATCAGAGTAAATTGAAGAAAAAACGACTTAAGGATAATAAACATAAAAAATATTTTATAAATAGCCCTAAGGTAAAAGCTGATAAGCTTCGATATAAGAAATAGGCAGGTAGTAGAAATCTTTAGTTCGACCGGCCGGAGGGCGAAGTGCTCTACTTCCAGCAAATGAAGATGCACGGGCAAGGATGCTTGGCATAAAAATCAAGGAGGAATATACAATGATTATTAATCACAACCTTGGTGCAATGAACGCTAACAGGAACATGGGAATCAACCAAACAAATGCTAACAAATCAATGGAAAAACTCTCTTCAGGTCTTAGAATTAACAGAGCTGGAGACGATGCTGCAGGATTAGCAATCTCTGAAAAAATGAGAGGTCAAATCAGAGGCCTTGACCAGGCTTCAGCTAATGCTCAAGATGGTATATCAATGATTCAGACTGGTGAAGGCGCACTAGCTGAAACTCACTCAATTCTTCAAAGAATGAGAGAATTAGCGACTCAGTCAGCTAACGATACTAACGTAGAAATTGATCGTGATGCTATTCAAAATGAAATGAATCAATTAACATCAGAAATTAATCGAATTGGTAATACAACCGAATATAACACACAAAAACTTTTAGATGGTGGCGCAGCTGCCAGTGGTGTTTCTAACTCTAGTGTAGAGGCGACAGGCGTTGCGGCAAAAGGAGCAGCGGTAACAGGTTTAAATAAAACTAGTTTCACAGCAATGACAACTATATCGAGTGCTGATGAAAAATTAGTAATTAGTCTATGGGATAAATCAGTAAGTGCTGCAAAATCTTTTTCAATCGATGGAGCTTCCTTTAAGACTCTTTGGGATACAAGCGATGGAGCTAAAACTGGAGCAACAGAAGCAGATAAGAGGGCTGCATTAGAAAAGATATTAAGTGAAAATGTATCTGCTTCTTGGGCAACAGGTTTTACAGCAGCACAAACAGTTTCCCTTGGTGATGTAGCTAATGTTGATATTGATTCTAATGGAGTATTTTCTATCAGCCTAAAAGATGCTGGAAATATAAGTGCAGCTAATGCAGAGGTTAAGATTGCTTTCACTACAACACATACTGCTGCAAATACGGTAGATAACGATTTCGGGGCACTTTTGGGATTTGGTACAATCCAAGGTACTTCAACTGCAGCAGGAACTATAACTGCCTCCTCAACTTCAGCTAATGGTATTAACCAAACGGAAGCAAAATTATTTGGCGGAGTTGAAGTTCAACTAGGAGACCGTTTTGATAGAGCTGATTTTGCCGGAAAATCTTATACAGTTGACTATAATGGTACACAAGCAAATATTACTCTTGCTACAGACATAGGCGATGCAGCTACAGGCAAAATCACATCAAGTGCATTGAAAACAGCATTCCAAAATGCATTAGATGCTACTTTTGGAGCTAATGCTGTAACTGTTGCATTTACTGCAAAAGAAGGTATTGGAGAAGGAAGTGAAACCTACTGGAAATTCGAAACCAATTCTACTATTCAAGCAGCAGTAAATGGAGAAAATCAAGTAACAGAAGGAGTAACGCCAACCTTCAGTATATCTGGAGATAATTTAGATAAGCTATTAGGAGAATTTGTACCAGGAAGTTCAGGTTCTGGCGGAACATTTACTTCTACATTGCAAGTTGGTGCAAATCAGGGACAGAGTATGACAATTTCTATTAGTGATATGAGAGCTAAGGCACTGGATATTTCTGGGACTTCAGCAGGTTCAAATCATGATAGTGTGGCTGGGGCTAGATTTACTGAAGCGAAAACTGTCACAGATGGTACCACTAGTACTGAAACAGAGTATGCTCTAGATGTAAGTACTCATGAAAAAGCGACAGCGGCAGTAAAGGTAATTAATAATGCTATTGAAACTGTTTCAAAACAAAGGTCAGTACTTGGAGGATTCCAAAACAGGCTCGAGCACACAATAGCAAACTTAGGAACTTCTTCAGAAAACTTGACATCTGCCGAATCAAGAATCAGAGATGTAGACATGGCTAAAGAAATGTCTACATTCTCTAAGAACAATATTCTTTCTCAAGCTGCTCAAGCTATGTTGGCACAAGCAAACCAGCAACCACAACAAGTACTTCAATTATTAAGATAAATCCTTTAGTTATCTAAGAAGTTTCATATTAAGAGGGGGTGGAGGGATTTCTTCTACCCCCTCTTTACAATATATTTCCAACCGGAGGTTAAGGCTTTGAAAGTAAAACAAAATATTAATCAAAGAAAAAGAGATTTATATGAAAAAAATTTAGAAGTATTGGCTAAGAAGTATCCTAAGGCTATTGAGAAGATTGAAAATGTAAAAATAACAAATAAATTTATCATTAAACCAACAGGAAAGAAAAGCTTGCCTAACATTTATATAAATCACGAGAAAAGATTTATTTATGAAAAAAATGATCCATTTGAGGATGTAAAAAAGAATATTCTCTCCTTAGAATTACAAAAAACAAGCATAATAATATTTTTGGGTTTTGGACTAGGTTATGAAATGTTGTTTTATGGAAGTCAACTATCTGAAAGACTTCAGACTCAACAGGTTTTAGTTGTAGAAAAGGATGTAGAATTATTTAAGCAAGCATTAGAGTGGATAGATTTGTCAATTGTTCTCGAAAATAATAGGGTAAATTTTATCATTGGAGAAGATGAAAATAATTTAGAAGAAATCATGAAGAACTATTTATCAGATGTAGAAAAATTAAAATGCTTAGAAGCTGTTAGTATAATCTATAATCCTTCTGCATTTTTTGTTGATAAAGAATACTACTTTCAATCTATAAATGTATTTAATCAAGTTGGAACTGAATTAGCACAGAGAAAAGGTGTTAACATAATCTTTGAAAAAAACATGAAAGCATTGAGAGAATATTATCCAAGTTTAGCAGAACAAATTAGAACCTTAACGGAAAGTGGAAATTACAGAATCATAAAAACAGGTACCGATGATATATCTAATTTGTGGATTGAAGACAACGAAATTCTATATTATGGTTTTGAAAATCCAATAAAAGATGCCGAGCAAAAGGTAGAACAACTAAAATTAAGAAACACAAGAGTAGCATTAGTTTTGGGTTGTGGACTAGGCTACGAGTTAGAAGTATTTAAAAATAGAATAGCAATAGAACAAAACACAGTGGGAATTATTATTATTGAAAAAAATATAGAGATTTTTAAAAAGGCATTAGAGGTAACAGATTTAACGGATTATATTTGTAAGTCTAAAGTTAAAATGGTTATAGGGCAAGATGTAGATAAATTTTTCATGGAATTTGAAAATTATTTAGAAAAGAATAACGATATATTGTGGCTTATAAAAGCACTAAAAGCGGTGTATCACCCTTCTTCTCTTTTATTGGACAAACAATATTATCTGCAAGCTATCAGAGAAATTACGAATGCAAGTACATATATGATAGATTACTATGGCAATGATCCTGAAGATTCGTTTATTGGCGTAAAGAATATGTTATTAAATATTGCTGAAATACTCCAGAATCCGGGGATAAATCTTCTAAAGGATAAATTCTCTGATAAACCGGCAATTGTTGTGTCCAGTGGACCATCCTTAAATAAGAATAAGCACCTACTGAAAGGCTTAGGGAATAAGGCGGTTATTATTGCAGCGGACTCAGCCTTAAGAGTGTTGACTGAAATGGGGACAAAACCTCATTTTGTGACTGCGCTAGAGCGGACGAAGCCTCTCTTGAAGCTGTTTGAAAACTTTGACAAAGAGGATACTGAAGATGTGTACTTAGCAGCTTGTCCGGTGGTGGACCCTTGTATTTATGAAGCATACCAAGGACCTAGATTAATAGTTTATAGAGATTTTGCGCACTTTAAGTGGTTAGGAGTAGAAAAAGGGGTTTTAGAAATAAAACAATCTGCTGGAAATATGAGTTATAAGATTGCAGAGTATTTAGGATGTAATCCTATTATCCTAATTGGACAGGATTTAGCTTATGGAAAAGATGGAAAAACTCATGCTGTAGGAACGACTTTAGAGAGTGATGAAAATCTACAAGAGCTTATTAGAAAGATGGGTTTGTTGGAGGTAAAGGGAAATGTTGATGAGACCGTTTTAACAAGCAAAATGTGGTACAACTTTCTAAGAGGATATGAGCGAGATTTAATAGATTATAAAGGTGTATGTATTAATTGTACTGAAGGAGGAGCTTATATTGAAGGAACAAAAGTCATGCCCTTTGTGGAAGCTATAGAAAAATATCTTAAAGAAGATATTAATACATTTGATACAATCAAGAAGAACACACACATAATAACAGACGAGGTTTATGAAGAAAAGAAAAAAATAAAAAATATTATGTATGATACCATTATTTACATGAGTAAAGTAATTAATTCTTGTGAAAAAGGAGCAAAGGTTGTACAAAATAATAGTGATGAATTGCAGAATTATTTGGCTTCGGAACTTTTAACCGATCAAAAGTTAGAACGAATAAATGAGATTGAAAATGAATTAATGAATACAAAAAAAGAATTATATCAAGATCGAAAGATCTTCCAACTATTCTTCATGCATATTATTCAACCGTATCTTATACGATTTGAAATGGAAATGATAGGAATTCCGGACCAATACAAGGATGATTCTTTGGCAAAGATAAAAGTTTTGTTAGAACATGAGAGATTCTTTATTACAATCAAAGGAATTGCTGAGATTTGTGTAAATATGCTAAACACAACTAAGGGAAATGTTGATATTTAAACTAAGCCTTTGGGTAAATGGAATATTCCTTCGCTGAACTATGTCCATCAAGGATGGAAAATGAAATTTCTTCCACTAAACTGGAGGAGTGCTGTAGGTTGGCTTTAGCCAAACCTTTATCCCTTTAAAGTTTGGCTAAAGCCGAGAGTCATTATTATGCTTGGAGGCATGAATTATGAAATATAATCAAAATAATACAGAAGTATTTTGGGATAGTGTAGCAGATGAATATAATCGATTATATATACAGGAAGAAGATAATTATTCTCCCTTATATTATCGCTTAGAAATAATCAAGCAATTATTACCGAATTTACCCAAAGGGAAAGCATTTGATGCAGGATGTGGAGGCGGGGTTCTACTAGAATATCTTCTAAAAAATGGATATAATTGTGCCGGTTGTGATTTATCAAGTAAAATGGTACAGAATACCAAAGACAAGATAAAAAAAGTTACAGATGAAGAAGTTATGATATTGAATACATCGTTAGATAAACTACATGATATAAAAAATAGTCAGTTCGATATTGTTTTTAGTTTGGGGGTATTTACTTATATAAGTGATGAGTTAGAAGAAAAGAGTTATCTTGAGATTAAGAGAATACTGAAACCTAATGGTATTTTTATTTCAGGACATCAGAATGAACTTTTTAATTTATATTCTATGAACAAATATACTATAAATTTTTATGATAATTTTTTTGAACTCTTTAAGGATAAAGTTGATCGGAACGAATTAAGCATGTTAAAAAAGGATTTTGAGAAATTGTTGAGAGACCATAATAAACCAAACGTTAATACTCCATCAAATAAAAATGAAAATAAATCTACAAGAGATTATATATTTAGAAGAGAAGAAAACCCACTTACCTATAATAAAAAGTTAACTAAATATGGATTCGAAAGTATGGATAATTATTATTACAACTTTCATGCTATGCCCCCAAGCATTAGAAATACGAATAAATTGGTAGCTGATATTTCTAAGTCTATGGAAGTAATTCATAGCAAATCTTGGCAGGCCATGTTTATGTGTTCTGCTTTTATAAATATTTCAAGAAATCATAAGACGGAATAATATTTTATTGTGTTTGTATAGAAATAGGACTTGCATCAATATTCCCCTTTCTAGATTGATTTTTCAGTCCTGGCAGACTTACTATTTTTTGTTTTTGTCATCAAATGAATGTCGAATGAGGCTGGGGGACTGATTATCTTTTTGAGAATGTCTATTAATAATTAGTTTCTTGCTCCTTGGAGCGACCGTGTCCTTCCCTCGGAGTGCTACTTTTTACGAACTTTTAAACCTTCCGTCACTATACTGCTCAGGAGGTTTTTGAAATTACTGGTCTCAAAAAGTAAAAGAGTTATAAGCAAGGAGCTTAATTGGTTTTCTTATGGGTTTTTATTTATACCAATTATCAAAAGGAGTAAAATAAATGAAACCATTTATTAAAATCGGTAGTAGGAAAATAGGCGAAGATTATAAGCCGTTAGTAATTGCAGAAATAGGAATTAATCATGAAGGGAACCTATCAGTAGCAAAAACAATGGTTGATGCTGCTTTTAACTGCGGAGCAGAGATCATTAAACATCAAACCCATATTGTTGAAGATGAAATGAGTAATGAGGCTAAAAAAGTTATTCCAGGAAATACAAATGTCTCAATTTATGATGTCATGAAGAGATGTGCATTAAATGAAACGGATGAAATTAAATTAAAAGACTATGTAGAATCAAAAGGGATGATTTATTTAAGTACTCCATTTTCTAGAGCGGCCGCAGATAGACTTGAGCGGATGGGAGTATCAGCTTATAAGATTGGTTCAGGGGAATGTAATAACTATCCTCTAATTGAGCATATTGCTTTATTTGGAAAGACAATGATTATTTCAACGGGGATGAATGATATCCATAGCATAAGAAAAACCGTTGATATCTTAGATAAACATCGTATAGAGTACGCTTTACTGCATTGTACTAATTTATATCCTACGCCTGCTAGCCTAGTAAGGCTTGGAGGAATGCAGGAACTTCAAAATATATTTCCTAAGGCCGTTATTGGATTGTCAGATCATACTACAAATAATAATGCTTGTTTAGCTGCAACTGCTTTAGGTGCGTCTATCTTAGAAAGACATTTTACTGATTCAAAAGATAGACCTGGACCGGATATAATATGTTCTATGGATTCGAATGAATTGACACAATTAATTCAAGGTAGTGCTGAAATAGCAGAAATGAGGGGCGGGAGAAAAGAGGCTGCAACAGAAGAACAAGTAACAATAAACTTTGCTTTTGCAACTGTAGTTGCAATTAAAGATATTATGTCAGGAGAGGTTCTAACGAAAGAAAATATTTGGGTAAAAAGGCCTGGGACTGGAGAAATAAAAGCGGAATTTTTTGATTCATTATTGGGGAAACAAACTAAAAAGGCAATAATTTGTGACCGACATTTGAGATGGGACGATATAGAAGTTATTAGATAGGGGAACTACATGAGAAAATTATTATTTATTACAGGAACCCGAGCTGATTACGGAAAAATGAAATCTTTGATGAAGAAAATTGATAACAATGATAAGTTTGAATTACATGTATTTGTGACAGGGATGCACATGCTCTCTAGATATGGATCGACATGGAAAGAAATACTTAAAGATGGTTTTAAGAATATATACCAGTTTATAAATCAACAAAATAATACGAAAATGGATATAGCTCTAAGTAATACAATTTTAGGATTTAGTAACTATGTAAATGATATAAACCCAGATATGATTGTTGTCCATGGTGATAGGTTAGAAGCTTTAGCAGGGGCAATAGTAGGAGCATTTAATAATATTAGAGTAGTCCATATAGAAGGTGGAGAGGTATCAGGGACGATAGATGAATCAATACGACACTCTATTACAAAGTTCTCTCATATTCACTTAGTGAGCAATGAAGAAGCTAAAAAAAGAATCATTCAATTAGGTGAGAAAGGTGAAAGCATATTTATTATTGGTTCTCCTGATATAGATATAATGCTTTCGGATAATTTGCCTAAAGTTCAAGACGCCAAAAAAAGGTATGGCATAACTTATGATAATTATGCAATATTAATGTATCATCCGGTTACCACGGAGAAAGATAAATTGGAAGAGAATACAATTAATCTAGTTAATGGTGTACTTGAGTCTAATCGTAATTATATTGTGATTTATCCTAATAATGATGAGGGCAGCTCAATAATACTCAATGAGTATAATAGATTAATGAATAATTCTAAGTTCAAGATATTCCCATCAGTAAGATTTGAACACTTCTTAACGCTGTTAAAGAATTGTGATTTTATGATAGGGAATTCAAGTGCGGGAATAAGAGAAGCATGTATATACGGAATACCTACGATAGATGTTGGGAATAGACAAAAAGGTAGATATGATTCGAATATATTAAAAAATATCATACATATTGAGGAATCAAGAAATGAAATATTAAAGACTATTGATAAAATAAATAGGATGGAAAAATACTATAATAATGTCTTTGGTGATGGTAAAAGCGGCGATAAATTCATTAAGATGTTGGAAGAAAATGAAGTATGGGAACTAAAAATCGAAAAAAGCTTCATTGATATCTAATATCAGAAAGATGGAAAATATGTATAAAGAAAAAACGTTCATAGCAATTATCCCTGCCAGAGGCGGAAGCAAAGGGATCCCAAAGAAAAATATCATAAATGTTGGGGGTAAGCCTCTTATTCAATATACAATTGATGAAGCTAAAAACTCAAAGTATCTAGATAGAATAATTGTTTCTACAGATGATAAAGAGATCGCAGATTTATCAGTTAATTGTGGGGCAGAAGTACCTTTCCTAAGGCCTAAAGAATTAGCACAAGATAATTCCAAGACTATTGATGTAGTTATTAATGTATTGAATGAAATTAAAAAGTGTCAATATGATTATTTAGTCTTATTGCAGCCTACTCAACCTTTGAGAAAGAGCTTTCATATAGACGAAACAATAGAATTAATAGTCGAAAAAGATGAAGAAAGTTTAGTGAGTGTATCTGAAGTTAATGAGCACCCTATTTTAATGAGAACTATTGATAAAGACGGAAGGCTTAATAGTCTGCTAGGATTAAATAGTACTATCCGAAGACAAGATTTTACGAAATTTTATAAAGTGAATGGTGCAATATATATTAATCAATTAAAAGAAAACTTTAATAATAATATTAGTTTAAATGATAATAAGTTAGCTTACATTATGGAAAAAAAGTTTGATTTAGATATAGATGAACCAGATGATTTAAACATTTTTAAATTGAGATTAAGTAATATAGAATAAACTAGGAGTTCAATATTATTTATATATTGCCGGATTCTATTAGATATGAGGGAGACGACTAAATTGAAAATGCTTAAAGTATTACATCTAGCTAGCTTTATAGGAAATATAGGAGACAATGCAAATCATACAGGTGTTCGATTAAAATTTAAAGAATATCTAAATTATGAAATGATTTATAATGAATTAGAGATAAGGGATTTCTATATTTCATGGAAAAGAAGATTTTTCGACCAAGACTTTGTTAATCTGGTAAATCAATATGATTTACTTATGATTGGCGGGGGTAACTTTTTCGATTTGTGTATAGGCGAATCCGTTACAGGTACAACTCTAAACATTAGTGAAGATATTTTGAAAAAAATCCAGACACCGATTATTTTTTTTGGACTTGGATGTGATCCATACAAAGGCGCAACAGAAGAAATATTTGATAAGTTTAGAAAGTTTCTTGATACACTGATTAAATTAGATAAGTCCTTTATTAGTGTTAGAAATGATGGATCCATAGAAAATATAAAAAAATATATTGGTAATGAATATGTAAAACACATACGTCATGTACCAGACGGAGGTTTTTTTACAAAGGTAACAGATTTGTACCATCCAGAAATACAAAAGAATACAAAGGTTATCGCCATTAATGTTGCAGGTGATATGCCGGACATAAGATTTAAACCGGAATTAGGAGATGATTATTCAACTTATGAAGGGTTTATCTTAGGATTTTCTAAGACCTTAAATGAAATTCTACAAGAGGATAAAGATATATCGATAGTCTTTGTTCCACACATATATAAAGATATGAAGATTATTAGTGAAGTTTTAGAAAATATAAAGGATGAGCACCGTAGGAAAAGAGCTACAGTTGCACCTTATTTACATGGATCCGAGGCACATGACTATATATTTGATATATATAAAAAATCTAACTTAGTTATTGGAATGAGATTTCACACTAACGTATGCTCTATTGCATTCAATGTTGTTACCATCCCTCTTGCTACGGAACATTATAAAATTAGAGATCTTTATGGCGAGTTAGGATTAAAAAGTAGAATAGTTGAAATTAGTAAAAAAGGTTTTGAAAATTCATTAAATAAATTAATTAAACAGTCATTATCTGAAGAGAGTGAAATCAGAGAAAGATATTCTCTCGTATATAGCAATCTCACCGAAGAAATGAGAACATATTGTAATGAGCTGAATAATTGGCTGAAACGATTCTTTTAGCATTCTCTCCTTATAAATTTCTTGTGTAGGTGGTATGGTATAATGTATTTAAATATCTAAGGATAAGAGATTATTATACGTTTACGTGTGAGATTTATCCTAAAGTTTTTGGCACGTCTTACGATACATATACTAGAAGCATTGATTAATTGGAGATTCAGATATTTGATTGGATATTGGCTGGTCAGTAGTTTTACAGAGATTGAGATACGCTACAAGCAGTGACAACTGCAACTGACGCAACCGATAAAAAATATACGGACGAATTTTTTTGATAGGAGGGTTAAATATGTCATCGATAGGAGGAACTTATGGACTGTCTGGTTCGGGTATGGATATTGATGCAATTGTAAAAAGTCTAATGACAGGGCAACAGGCAAAAGCTGATGCTTTGTTACAAAAGAAAACGGTAGCTGAATGGCAAAAGACTGCTTACAATAAGGTATATGATGATATCAGTAATTTTCGCGACACGGTGTTTAACTTTAAGCTACAGTCAACCTTAAGCCCTAACAAGGTTACTTCCAGTAATACTTCGGTAGCTACAGTAACAGCTAATGCAGGTGCAGCGGATGTAAATCATTCCTTAGTAGTGGCGCAGTTAGCTGATGGGGTAAAGCTGACCAGTTCGGCTAGCCTGTCTACGGCAGGAGTTACCGTAGATAGAACTTCAATTGCTACACAGTTTTACGATGGCACAGATGTAGACGACATTCCTGCGATGTCAATAACTATCTCAAACGGTTCAGCAAGCGCCACAATTAAGGTTAGTCCTACAGGAACCCTTAACGATTTTGTCAGCCAAATTAATAAAGCCGGTATCAATGTAACGGCTAATTATGATACTACACTGGATCGGTTTTTTCTTACAACGAACAATTCTGGCGCAACTGCCGATATCAGTTTTGCTGGTAGTAATAATGCAGGGATGGAATTTCTATCTGATAAGTTAAAACTACCTGTGTCTGTAATGGCCACGGGCTCGAAGTTATCTAGTAGCAGTAGTATACAAGCGACTGAACATGTGGATCCTGATGCTCTATTGACGGGGTTCACGAGTTCTACGCTGAAGTTGCTCAATTCTGCGACTGGTACTACCCAGTCTATCGTTATCGAAGCTACCGATACCTTAATGTCTGTGGTGAAAAAGATATATGGTAACGATGCCACGACGAGCTTTGATTCTGTCACTGGTCAATTTTCCATTACTCCTACGAAGAGCGGGACGCTCTCCGTAGACAGTACTAGTGATCAAAGTGCCAAGGACTTGTTTAGTCAACTGCATCTTCCGGCGACGTTTACAGCAGGAAAAGTAACAACCAGTACAAGTAGTGTCAATATTCCCTTGGATGTTAATGCTAAACTAAATACTCAATTTATTGAGTTTGAATCTGCAGGCGCATTCACACTTAGCATTGCCAATGGTACGGATACTCCTACACCCGTAGTTATTGATCCAACTAGTGATACATTGCAGACTATGCTAGATAAAATCAATGACGTGTCAGGCGTGGAGGCTGCTTATGATTCGAGCACAGGAAAGATAACGATTCAATCTACTGATGGCAAGAGTCTTGCTTTTAGTGGAAGCGATGCAACGGGAACCAGTTTCTTAGCTAATACGTTAAAATTACACCAAGCTGGTCAAGATGCCATCTTTAAATTAGATGGAGTAGCTCTAGCCCAAGCTAAAAATTCATTTAGTATCTCAGGTGTCACATACAACTTGACAGGTGTGTCGACTGGCGCAGAGATGTCGTCATCCGGTGTTATGAATACTAACGTTGGGGAAGTGACCAATGTTAGTGTGACTAATGATACTGACACCGCAGTAGCCACTATCCAGTCCCTAGTTGACTCCTATAACAAAATCCTAGCTGAGGTCAATGGAATGGTGAATGAAACCCGCTATAAGGATTTTCAACCCCTTACAGATGCCCAAAAGTCGGCCATGAAGGATGCAGATATCACGGCTTGGGAGGCTAAGGCAAAGAGTGGGATGCTCCATAATGATTCTACGTTGACAAGCTTGGTGAACAGCATGCGAAGAGCTTTCTCAAGCCCAGTTTCTAACGATTCAGGCACCAATAACAGTGCATCATCAATCGGTATTACTACCAAGAACTATTCAGAAAATGGCAAGCTGTACTTAGACACAGACAAATTACGAACAGCTTTGAATTCTAATCCAAATGTGCTAACTGAGTTGTTTGGCGCTAGCGGGACGACGACAAACGGCGTTCTCGATAGCAATACTCAGGGGATTGCTGGGCGATTGTATGATGGGATTAAAACGGCAATGGATCAATTAAATGAAATAGCGGGCACTACAGCTGGTGCCCAATATGATACGAGTAGCAATTATGCTAAGAAAATCACGGATTATAATAAGATGATCAGCAATTCCGCAGACAGGTTTGACGCGATGGAGACGGCTTATTATAAGAAGTATAATGCGATGGAATCAGCTTTACAGCAGTTAAACTCCCAGAGTAGCTGGTTATCTTCAATGTTAGGATCAAGTAGCTCGTAATATAAAGTAATTTGGGAGGGGAAAAATTATGATGAATCAACAGATGGCAAATGCTTATAAAAATCAACAAGTGATGACTTCCTCACCGGAACAATTGACGCTATTGCTCTATAATGGCGCACTGCGATTTTTGACTGAAAGTATTATAGCGATGGAGCAGGGGGATATAACGAAAGCTCATAAATCTAATCTGCGCGTGCAGGCCATCGTTCGTGAATTTGTTATCACATTGGATATGAGCTATGATTTATCAAAGGACTTAGCCAGACTTTATGAATATACGGAATACTGTCTCATTCAAGGTAACATAAAAAAAGATGTGGAAAAATTGCAGCAAGCAAAAAGTGTGTTAGAGGACCTGAGGGAGGCATGGGTCGGTGCCATGAAACAAACACAGTTAGCTCGAGCGGTAGGCAAGTAATGGAAGGTAAAACGGCACAAGCGTTGTGGGAGGATTACCGGTTTCTAACGAAAGAAATGATGAAATTTTTGCTCCAGCAGGATATGGAACTCTTCAATAACCTGATGAGTCAGCGGGAACGGTTGCAGACTATTATTGAACTGACTGTCGATGATGGCTTTAAAGTCTCTCCGCAAGGAAACAGCTTGCTTAGCGAAATTCAGAAAGTAAATCAAGATATCACGGATAATATGCAACTCGTACTCAATCGTAGCAAGCGCCATCATCAGATTTCGGAAGCCTACAGTGCTGCCAGCACGACGGTTGTCAGCCAGATGAATTGGAAGCGATAATCAAACTAGGAGGGATATGTGTTGATCAATCCCATTCAACCGAATACTCAAACCACAATGATTCCAATGGATGCCTTTTCTGGACAAAAGCTCGAACGCTCCCAAGATACTCCGCGTAAAGTTGTTGATCGTAAGAAAGAAACTACCTCTGCTCGTGAAGAAATTCCGCGCGAGGAAGTAGAGAAAGCCACGGAAAAGCTTAATCGACTGATGGGAATTATCGATAAACGCTACGAGTTTAGCATTCATGAAAGTTCGCAGCGCCTTACAGTTAGGATTGTTGATCAACAAAGTGGAGAAGTATTGGATGAAATACCATCGAAGAGGGCCTTAGAACTTTTAGATACTTTTAATGAGATGGCAGGTCTGCTGTTTGATGAACTAGTATAAACATATAAAAAGTATTTATTTTAACAAAGAAATTTCCACAAAAAACAGGAAGCAAATACTTGCTTCCTGTTTTTTGTGCCCAAAGGTCCTATTGGAATGAGACAAAAATACTATTTGTGGTCTTATTACTTGATGCTATTGTTAGCACATATACATTTTTACTGTAAATTTGTGGTTTTTAAGAATTTTGCATATTATACATGATTATTTTGTCGAAAAAAGTATATACGATTTTATGACTTGATGCTACTATAGGAGAATATACGTAATTATCTTTATATGCTTTTTTTGGAGGAATTCTAATAAATATGGCGAATAAAAAGTAATTGAGGAAATTTATTCCTTAACCTATCCATTACATAGATAAGCTAGGCGATTATAAAGATTCGTATCATTATATGGAAACTTAAAAGGAATCAAGTACTATTGTATCAAAAAAGATAGGGGTGGCGAGGCTTGAGTCAAAATGACAACTATAATCAAGGGGTTGATCTGGGGGAATTTGTTGAGTTTTATCTATTAGATTCTCAAGAGCAGATTGAAAAGCTCGGGGCTGGACTCTTACAACTTGAGAGAGAGGGGGGGAATATCGGACTTATTAACGATCTTTTTCGTTCAGCTCATAGCTTAAAAGGAGCCTCTGGAACAATGGGGTTCACGCCAATCGTTGCCTTAACTCACGCTGCTGAAGATCTGCTGGATCATTTGCGTCAGGGTAAAATGGATGTTTCACTGGAAATGATCGATATATTATTGGCAGTGACGGATCGGGTGAAGGCGATGTTGGCACAGGTCGAGCAACGACAGGAGATCAGCATTGAGTTCGAAGATTTAGCCTCTTCTATGCGGGGATTATTAAATGGAGATAAACCAGTTGAAGCAAATGTAGCAAATGTAGCAAATGAAGCTCAGGTACTCCAAGCAGAAGCAGAAGAAGTGGTGAAGTTTGTCCCGATTAACTTTGACTTAACACCATCCGAACGTGAAAAAGTGAGCGATGCTCAAAGCTTAGGACATGGTGTTTATCAAGTGGATGTAAAACTTGGTCCCAATACGCTTATGAAGGCAGTTCGAGCAGTCATGGCAACTCAGCGACTTGAAGGAATGGGCTCAGTGATAAAGCTTTTCCCAAGTGTTGAGGATTTGGAAGTTGGAAACTCAGAGGAATTTTTCATGCTCGTGCTTTGTGATGAGTCTCGAGATGAGATTCAGAGAGAATTACTGGAGATTTCAGAACTGGTGGATGTCATCGTACACCCTTACCCAAATGTTGTAGGGATTGAAGCAGACGTCGTTGAGAATAAAGCAAAGGTTGCGGAAACCCCTAGCTTAGAATTAGGAGTAGAGCCAAAAGTTGTTCCTAATATTGTAACAGAAGAGAAAGCAGTCAAACCAATTTTGACTCAGAAAACTGTCGTTGAACCCAAAGTGGAAGTCAATAATGGAGAAAGTAACACTCAAGTACATACGATTCGTGTAGATACAGTTCGGATGGATAATCTAATTAATCTGGTCGGGGAAATGGTCATTACTCGGACTCGTTTGGTGCAAATTGGTCTAGATTTGAAGGCTCAATACAGTACAGATAGTATGGTTAATAATTTAAATGAAGCAAACGTTTACTTGGGCCGCTTAATGAATGACCTCCAAGAGAGCGTTATGCGTTTGCGAATGGTGGCAATCGGCACCGTCTTTAATCGTTTTCCGCGTTTAGTTCGTGACCTTGCCAAAAAGACAGGCAAGGAAATTGATCTTGTCTTGAAAGGTGAAGACACTGAACTAGATAAGACCGTGGTTGAAGTTATCGGGGATCCGCTAATGCATCTCATTCGAAACTCTGTGGACCATGGTATCGAATCCCCCGAAGAACGAAGGGCGGCTGGTAAACCTGACGTTGGTACAATTACTCTGAATGCATACCATGAAGGGAACCATATAGCTATTCTCATCTCGGATGATGGGGCAGGGTTGGATCTTGATAAAATACGTAAAATAGCAGTTTCTAAGGGCTTAGTCGGAGAGAGAGAGGAACTCTCTGAACGAGATATCGCAAATCTAATCTTTTTGCCGGGCTTTAGTACAGCAGATGTAGTGACGGACATTTCTGGTCGAGGTGTTGGGATGGACGTTGTGAAGAAAGCCCTAAATAATCTTGGGGGAATGGTAGATATTACGACTCGTGCAGGGAAGGGGAGCACTTTTACCATTCGCTTACCTTTGACCTTGGCGATCATACAGGCCCTTCTCGTAGAAGTTGGCCAAGAAATATATGCAGTTCCACTTTCTTCTGTTTTAGAGACTCTTTTGGTTAGTCGAGAGGATATTAAAACCGTAGGTGGACTGCCAATGGTTCAGTTACGAGGTAACACCTTACCCTTGATTTCTTTACAAGAAAAGTTTGATCTTCCAACTCCTGAAACCGAAAGCAATGAAGTTTTTGTCGTCGTTGTGGGTTTTGGCGATAAAGCGTTGGGGCTGATTGTGGATGAACTGCGCGGTCAACAAGAAGTTGTTATTAAATCCCTGGGCGATTTCTTAAATAATCTCCCTGGAATTGCTGGCGCAACGATTCTCGGAGATGGGAAAGTCACTTTGATCCTTGATATCGGTTCCCTTATCCAAGATGTCTTAGTTACACGCAAAGCGTAAGCGAGGCGCGATGTTCGAGGTTCGATGTTCGAATGTGAATTAAAAACTATAGTTTTTAAGAACGATTTGAATCTCACTCGATCAATAATATGCTCTTCGTGCTTTGATTAAAGAAAACTTTTTTGAAAAATTTAATTAAATATCCTAAAAACTTTCAAGTTTTTATTCCAGTTCGAACCTCGAGCCTCGAACCTCGAGCATCGATTAAAAGGAGGATTTTACAATGGCAGAAGAACAGTTAGTGACTTTTAGCTTAGGGTCTGAAGAATTTGGTGTTGATATCATGCGTGTCCAAGAAATTATTCGTATTCCACCGATTACTCGGGTGCCAAAAGCTGAGAATTATATTGAAGGGGTTATTAATCTGAGAGGAAATGTTATCCCTGTGATTAGTTTGCGAACTCGTTTTGGGATGAGTCGCGTCGAAGAAACTGACCTGAGTCGAATTGTTGTCTTGCAAGTTCAGTCAAAAGTATTTGGGATTCGAGTAGATGCGGTAACCGAAGTGTTGCGTCTGGATAGTGAAGCGATAGAGCCACCTCCGCCAATTGCCTTAGGCATGGACTCTCAGTTTATTCGTGGAGTTGGAAAAATAGGGGAGCGTCTGCTTATCCTCTTGGATCTTGATCACATCATGGGTGGAGAGATAAGCCATGATGTCAGCGCCTAGAACTCAGATCGGCGTCCTCATAGTCGATGATTCTCCCTTTATGAGATTGACGTTACAAAAAATTCTTAATCAGGATCCTGCTATTAAGGTTTTAGATACTGCAAAAGATGGGCGTGAAGGGATTCTGAAGCTTCAGTCTCTCCGTCCCGATGTTGTAACGATGGATGTCGAAATGCCAGTCATGGATGGACTACAGGCCTTAGATGAAATTATGCGTTGGCAGCCTACCTCAGTGATCATCTTAAGTGCTGTGACGACGGAAGGCGCACAGTCTACTTTGAAGGCGTTGGATTTGGGGGCGGTAGATGTTGTGGCTAAACCATCGGGAAGACCAGGAGCGGACTTACAGGTATTTTCCCGAGATTTAGTAGAGAAAGTAAAAGCAGCAGCGTTAGTGAACCTTGCTCGACTCAAGCCTAAGGATTTAATTTCTTCTCCACAAATTCCTTCCACTGCGGTCTCTTCTGCAAAGGTGGGAACAAGTGCACAGGCAGGTAGTTCAAAGGGAGTAGCTCCCACTTCAGTCTCTAGCCAAAATTCGGGACTAGGCACGCGGACACTCACTACTAGCAAGGGCGGGGTAGTGCCGAAACATGCAGTGGAAATTGTGGCCATTGGCACGTCTACGGGTGGCCCCTCAGCGCTTCAAGCAGTCTTGCCAGTTCTTCCAAAAAATTTTCCAGTACCTGTGTTGGTCGCTCAACATATGCCTCCAGGTTTCACAGGACCTCTTGCCCAACGGTTAAACGGTCTATGCGCACTAAACGTTCGAGAAGGAGTCAACGGAGAGGTACTGAAAGCAGGGACAGTATATGTAGCTCCGGCCGGTAAACAGCTTCAGGTTCAGCGTAGGGCTGGTCAGTTGATTTTAAATATTGGGGAGGATGCCCCAATACCCACGCTTTATCATCCTTCAGTCGATGTGATGTTCCTTTCTCTGGGGAAGGAAGTTGGAAAGGGAACCCTAGGAGTGGTCATGACTGGAATGGGAAGTGATGGTACCAAGGGGATGAAAGACCTTAAGAAGTTAGAGGGGTTTGCAATCGCTGAGGCCGAGGAAACCTGCGTGGTATATGGAATGCCTAGGTCTGTGGTGGAGGCTGGTCTAGCTGACCGAATTGTGCCACTTGGTGAGATTGGGAAAACGATTGTAGAATGTGTTATGAGGAGGGGATAAGTCCATGGGTCTTTTTGGGGCGATTGAAATTAGTGCTTCTGGGTTGACTGCCCAACGATTAAGAATGGATCTTACCGCTAACAATATCGCCAATATTAACACCACTCGTACTGGAGAGCTGACCCCGGCGGGAAACCAGATCCCTTATAGTCGGCAAGTTGCTGTATTTGTTCCACGTCCTCCAGATACATCGTTTTCTAAAATTCTTGGAGAAACGATGGGTGATGGAATAGGAAAGGTTGGCAATGGGGTACAAGTAGCTAGAATTCAAAACGACGTTACAGAACCCTTTAAATTAGAATATAACCCCGATTCTCCGGACGCTGCTAAAGTCGCTGAGGTGGGTTTGCCTGTAGGGTATGTACGTCAACCCAATGTGAATATTGTAACAGAAATGGTAGATATGATGACGGCGTCACGTGCGTATGAGGCGAATGTGACCGCTATGAATGTTAGTAAATCAATGGCTACTAAAGCACTTGAGATTGGAAGGGGTTAAAATTAGATGAGTATTCTTCCGATAGCACCTATTATGCCCCTTGGGCCGATAAAAACGATTGATCTTTCAGGACCTGAAGCCGCACCGAGTGTTGGTTCTGGAGACGGTGCTAAAAAGGCTGGGGCAGATTTTTCTAAGTTTTTAAGTGATGCATTAAGCCAAGTGGACGCCCTGCAGACGAAGGGAGATACAGCCAGTCTGGCACTGGCGACAGGTCAAGTTCAAGATTTGTCTGAGGTGATGGTGGCGTTAGAAAAAGCCAACCTTTCTTTGTCCTTGACTGTAGCAACGCGTGATAAAGTGTTAGATGCGTACAATCAAATAATGCGTATGCAGATATAAGCGAGGCGCGAAGCGCGAGGTTCGAAGTTCGATGGTATGTTTGGAAATGAACTTACATGTTTGAGCTGAGCCTTAACTTTGGCAGTAATAAAGCTGTTATAAGAATATACGTTTTTGAAGTTTTGTTTGTAGGGGTCTTATTTCTAGTAATTATATAGAGATATAGCACGAGGCACGAGCAATGAGGTTTAACGTTAAACGTTCGAAAACGAACGTCTTCGATTCGAGCCTCGCGCTTCGAACTTCGAGCATCACATGAAAGGAGGAGCCAAGGGTGAATTTTTCTTGGGCGGGAATTAAGCAATCAGTATTAACATTTTGGAATAACCTTTCTAGCCCACAGAAAATAATAACGGTGCTTGCTCCTCTTATAGTCGCTGGAGCGTTGATTTACCTGATCATGTGGGCTGGACGCCCGCAGTATATAGCTATTTTTACCAAACTTAGTGATACAGATGCAGGGGCAATCACCACGAAGCTAAAAGACTTGAAAGCGGATTATAAGCTGGCGGATAATGGGTCAACTATCTTGGTTCCTCAGCAGTCGGCGGCGGATCTACGGTTACAATTAGCCAGTGCGGGGCTTCCTCAGCAAAGCAAATTTAGCTTTGACAGTTTGGATACGATGCGACTAGGAGAGACAGATGCCGATAGGAAACTACGTTATGTTCTCGGATTACAGAACGAATTAGAAAATACCTTGAAGACATTAAATGGTGTAGAGGATGCACGTGTACATATTGTTATGCCTGCGCCGTCACTCTTTGTCGATAATCAAAAAGCAGCAACTGCGGCGGTGACCCTGAAACTAGTTCCGAGCACGAAACTTGGCGAAGATCAGGTGCGTGCCATCGCTAACTTGTTGGCAGGCTCAGTCGAAGGACTGCAACCGGAGAATGTGACGATTGTGGATACTGGTGGAAATGTCGTATCAGATATTTTGAGGAAAGACCGTGATCCCAACCAATTGACTGGAACCCAATATCAACTTAAACAAACTGTTGAAGAAGATACTCGAAGATCACTGCAGAGCATGTTGGACAGTGTGCTGGGCTCGGGCAAGACGGTTGTCCGAATCAGTGCAGTATTGGACTTTGATCAGAAGAAGATAGTTAAGCAAACCAATGGTCCGGGTGCAGTAGTGAGTGAGCAGAGCTCTAATGAAAGTTCGACAAATGGTACAGTAGGGGCTGGAGGGACACCGGGTTTGGATGCCAATGGAGCGCCAACCTATCCTGCTGCTCAAAACTTGAATTCAACCTCTACAAAAGTCTCTAGCACTAAAAACTATCAGGTGGATACTACCCAAGAAGAACAAGTTGTTAGCCCTGGAAGTGTTAAACGCCTTTCTGTTTCGGTAATGGCAGACGAAGATACGGTTACTCAGGACCAACTGAACCAAATTAAAACAATTTTAGCATCAGCAGCGGGAGTGGACGCTAACCGGGGAGATGAAATTCAAGTAGCGGCTATTCCATTTAATAAAACAGATTTACAGAAAGAATTGTTGGTAATGGAAGACGCTGAGAAGCGGAAGCAACTTATCTTGTATGCCGAAATTGGAGCTGCTGTATTGCTCGGCTTAATATTTCTTCTCCTGTTTCTACGCAAGCGCTCTCGAAAAGCGCGTGCTGACAAAATGTTGGAGCTGAACAATTCAGAGCCGGTATCACTCGCTACTGCAGAGCTAATCATGGCACAGCAGATAGCTGAGGAAGAGGCCCAACTGAAATTATCTCAGAAAAATGCTAAGTCAGCTGAAGAAGTTCAGAAGCAAAAGACTCGAGAGGCAGTCGAACTTTATTCACGCAATAACCCGGATGAGGCCGCCCGTCTTATGAAAACTTGGCTATCGGAGGAGAGATAGATGGTACAAGCTTTAACCGGAACCCAAAAAGCAGCGATTCTGATGATTGCTTTGGGTTCGGAAAACTCAGCCAATGTAGTTAAACACCTTGGAGATCAAGAAATAGAACAATTGACTCTGGAAATGGCCAATGTCGGTAAAATATCGCCAGAACAGCGAGATTATGTTGTGGAAGAATTTCATCAGATGTGCATGGCGAATGACTATATTTCCCAGGGAGGCATCGAATATGCGCGAGAAGTATTGGAACGAGCGCTCGGAGAAACTAGGGCCTTTGAGATTATTAGCCGCTTATCGACGTCATTAAAGATGCGGCCTTTCGATCTAGTGCGCCGGACGGATCCCAAACAGCTTTTTTCCTTTATTCAAGGGGAACATCCCCAGACGATTGCACTCATTATGACGCATCTCCCAGTGGATAAAGCAGCCACTTTACTTGCTAGCCTTAGCCAAGACCGGCAGGCAGATGTGGCTAAGCGTATTGCGACAATGGGCCGTACTAGTCCAGAAGTGCTCAAAGAGATTGAGAAAGTCTTAGAACGTAAGATTTCCAGTTTAGCTCCGACAGATTATACTGCTTCGGGCGGGATCCAGAGTATTGTGGATGTCCTTAACCGGACGGATCCGGGCACGGTTAAAGTTGTCATGGATTCTCTGGAGATCGATGATCCTGATTTGGCTGAACAAATTAAGCGACAGATGTTTGTCTTTGAAGATATCGTTATGCTGGACGACCGCGGTATTCAGTTGGTATTGCGTGAAGTTGAAACTAAAGATTTGGGGTTGGCGCTAAAAGGGTCAAATCCAGAAGTAGCACAAAAAATAATGGCGAACATGTCCTCACGGGCCAGTCAGATGCTCAAAGACGATATGGAATTTATGGGCCCGGTGCGGCTGCGTGATGTCGAAGAAGCTCAGCAGCGTATTGTAAAGGTAATTCGTAAACTTGAGGAAAGTGGTGCGATAGTCATCTCCAGAGGAGGTAGTGATGAGATTATCTATTAACGGGCGTGTCTTCAAGAGTTACGATGTGGAGGTATCAACACCTCGAATGGTGGATTGCTTAGAAGGTTTTCAACAGTTGGGTACGTGTCTGGCGGTTCTGAGTGTAGGAGAAGAGAAAGAGAAATCTGTGAAACATGAACTTCTTAAACTGAAGGATACCTCGTGGGAGGCAGAGACCAAAGAACAAACGGAAAAGATCCTGGAAGATGCTAAAGAGCAGGCAGCAGAGATTATTTCCTCAGCTGAAGCCGAGGCGCAGAGTATTCTTGCTCAGGCAGAAGTTGGTGCTCAGGAAATACTTGCCCAAGCCCAAACGGATCGGGACCGTTTGCAACAAGAGGTTAGGGAGAGTACGCGGGCTGAGATATATCCCATTGCGCAGGCAGAGGGTTATCGAGAAGGAAAGCAAGCAGGAGAAGCTGAGGGAAAACAATTGACCGAAAATGCTAATCAACTTTTCTTGTTAGCTCAGAGGGCGGTTCAAGAGGAATATGCCAAAGTTGATAAGGATTTACTTCACCTAGCGATTAAAATTGCCGAGCGTATTGTCCGTTCAACTATAGCGGTTGAACCTCAGCGATTGGTAACCATTATTCAGGCTTTAACCCTTTTACCCTTGGAGCGTGAGGGGTGGAGGCTTCACGTGGCGCCTGATGACGTGCGTTGGCTAGAGGGGAATCTGCCTTGTCCGTGGGTTATAGATGAGTCATTAAATTCTGGAGACTGTTTCTTGGAGTGTCAGGAAGGGGTCTTTGATGGTCGGCTTGAAGCTCAATTAGATAAATTGGAACATACCTTACGAGAGGAGCTCGAACATGGGGGCGTGGAATCTATTAGCTGAGACTGTGGAACGGATAGAACCGATTTCGGCTCAAGGTAGGGTCTCAAAGATTGTCGGTTTGATGGTGGAGGCAGCTGGCCCCCGAGCCAGTGTGGGTGAATATTGCCATATTATCACGCGAGACGGTCGAGGACTTCCAGCTGAAGTCGTTGGCTTTCGGGATTCGACCACGCTCCTTATGCCCCTAGGAGAGCTTGAAGGGATTGCCCCAGGTGATCGTGTGCTTTCTCAACGACAAAAGCTCACCGTGCCTGTGGGACCAGGACTGCTCGGTCGAATTCTCAATGGTTTGGGACACCCCATGGATGATCGCCCACTTCAAACAGAGGCAGCCTATCCGCTGCAAAACAAACCACCCAGTGCCTTATTACGTCCTCGAATCCGAGATACGCTCAGTGTCGGTGTTCGGACCATCGATGGAATTCTTACAATTGGACGTGGACAACGGATGGGTATCTTTGCTGGATCGGGCGTAGGGAAAAGTACTTTATTAGGTATGATGGCTAGAAATACGGTGGCTGATATCAACGTTATCGCCTTGATTGGAGAACGGGGTAGAGAACTTCGCGACTTCATTGAGAAGGATTTGGGGCCTGAGGGTTTAGCTCGATCCGTCATTATTGTAGCAACCTCTGACCAACCTGCTTTAGTACGTTTGAAGGCAGCGTTCACTGCCACTGCTATTGCGGAGTATTTCCGAGACCAAGGGGAGAATGTACTTCTGATGATGGATTCGGTGACCCGTTTCGCCATGGCTCAACGGGAAGTAGGTCTCACGGTGGGTGAACCTCCTGCGACCCGCGGATATCCTCCGTCGGTCTTTGCTCTTTTGCCAAAACTATTGGAGCGTTCGGGGATGGCGGAGATTGGAAGTATCACGGGGATCTATACGGTGTTAGTAGATGGGGATGACCATAATGAGCCAATCGCGGATTCAGTTCGCGGGATTCTTGATGGGCATATTGTCTTGACTCGGGAACTGGCTATGCAAAATCAGTTTCCGGCGATTGATATCTTGCAATCCGTCAGTCGGGTAATGAATGATGTTGTCAATTCGGAACACAAGGAATTAGCGGGCAAAGTCCGTGAGTATATCGCTATTTACCGTGATGCCAAGGATTTGATTGATATAGGGGCATATACACCGGGAAGTAACCCTAAGATTGATGCATCGATTGCTCATATGGACCGCATTCAAGCGTTCTCTCGACAAAGGGTAGATGAATACGTCACACATCAAGAGATGCTTCAACAATTGCAGGAAATCTTTAGGTAAAAGTCCTTGAACAACCTAATACCACAATGTTGTCTTTTGGGGAAAAGTGAGTGGTACTTAATAAAGGAGTGAAAACGATGGCGGTATTTCGCTTTCGCTTAGATGCAAGCCTTCAGCTAGCTCAACAGGTGTTTGAGTCGGCGCAACAAGAGTATGCTTTAGAAATGCAGCGCTGGCAAGACTGTGTCCAAGCCTTAAAGAATCAACAAAAGTGTTATGATGAAGCCCAAGAAGGTCAACGGGATGCGGGGCGTCACCGTCCAGATGAACTAGGACTTTGTCAAGTATTTGCCTTGGAACAACGGCGGCGATTGCGTCAATGTGAAGCAAAACAGAAAGAACAGGAACTTGTCCTGGAAAACGCACGTCGGTGTTTATTGGAAGCACATCGTGAAGTCGAAAAATATGAGCGTCTTAAAGAAAAACAGGCTACAGCCTTTCGGGTGGCTGAGTTACAGAAGGAACAAAAGGTATTGGATGAAACTGGTCAAGTTCTTCACTGGCTTGGAAGAAAATCCGTCAATTGATCATTAATATATGCAAACGGAAGGGACGAAGTTATGATTTACGTTACTCGTTTAAATGGAAAAAAATTTGCTTTAAATCCCGACCTGATTGAACTAATGGAAGAAACCCCTGATACTGTTATTACGTTGACGGGTGGAAATAAATACGTGGTATCTGAAGCGATTGAAGTTCTTATCGAACGGATTGCCGAGTTTCGTAGGCGCTGTTGTCAGATAAAGAAAGCAGAGGAGCAATAAGATTATGAACCGTAAATCCCTTATTTTCATGATCCTTGCCTTGATCTTGGGAGTGGCTCTTGGTACCGGGGGGACCATTGGAGCTCAAAAGTATATCTTTGATTCACCGGAAGAAAGCTCAACAACGGCTGTAAGTCATGCTAAAAAAACGGGACCATTACTATCCATTGGCGAGTTTACAGTTAATTTGCAAGGGGGATCCTTTCTAAAGACGACTATTACTGTTCAAGTGACTGATGAAAAAGCAATGGAGCATTTGAAGGAGGGGGACGCGTTCTTAAAAGATCGGGTCAATACGGTGTTAGCAAATAAGTCTCTTGCAGATGTACAAAACTCCTCTGCGCGTGAAAAGTTGAGAGGAGAGTTAGTTGATAAGCTTAATGAAGTGGCTGAAAACAAAATTACCGATGTTCTATTTCTTTCATTAGTCTACCAATAGCGTGGTTCGATGTTCGTGGTTCGTAGTTCGAAAAAAGCGAATATCGGAATCCAAGTTTAGAAATGAATATCGAGTATATGGTTTGAATATCAAGCAACGAACGTCGCTTATGTGTTTTTCACCAGAAATTCGAGCATAAAGTTCGAACCACGAACCACGAATATCGAATATCGAGAAAGGGGGGATTTGATGGGAGACGTCTTGTCCCAAGCTGAAATTGATGCTCTGCTAAGTGCGCTGTCCGATGGACAAGTCGATGTGGAGGAAATGAAGACGACCAAGACTCAAAAACGAATTCGAGTGTATGATTTTAAACGTCCGAATAAGTTTTCCAAGGATCAGATTCACTCCCTCCATAATATTCACGAGAATTATTGTAGAGGTCTTACTACTTTTTTTTCTGGGAACTTGCATTCTGTTGTAGAAAGCTCAGTTCTATCAATTGAGCAAATCACTTATGATGAGTTTATTCGTTCTTTGCCCAACCCCACTGTCTTGGCTCTTTATGCGTTGAGTCCGTTGGAGGGAACTATTTTACTAGAACTCAGCCCATCACTCACGTTTGCAGTGGTGGATCGACTTTTAGGAGGGCAAGGGCAAGGAACAGAAAAGAACCGAGATCTGACAGAGATTGAAAAAACAATTATAGAAAATCGTCTTACTCAGATGATTAATATCACGGAAGAGGCTTGGGCAGAGGTTTATGAGCTTAAGCCACAGTTTTTGTCGATGGAGTCAAATCCTCAGTTTACTCAAATTGTTGCCCCTAATGAAATGATTGTTCTCATAACACTTGAGGTCAAGATTGGTGAAGCGGTGGGGATGATTAACATATGTATGCCCTATCTCGTGCTTGAGCCAATCTTAGATAAACTAAGCACGTTTTTCCTCTTCTCCACAGAGGCGAAGGTCACTTCTCCAGAACAGGTACAAGCAATTCGGAAAAAAATTGAATGGGCAAAGGTGGATATGGTTGCTTTTTTAGGTAATTCGGAGATTCTTGTTAGAGACCTTTTGGATCTAGCTAAGGGAGATGTCATCCCATTGAATCAATCTGTGAAGGATCCGCTACCAATTTATGTAGGAGACTTTATGAAATTTAAGTCTCTTCCGGGTTTACACGGAGAACATCTCGCTGTTCAGATTACAGAAATAATTGAGGAAGGAGGGGAACAAGATGGGTAATGGGTCGCTTACTCAGGAAGAGATTGACGCGTTGCTTCGGGGAACATTAGAACCAGACCTTGAGACGCCACCTGAACCAGAGATATCTATATTGACATCCACATCTGCAGCCTATGATTTTTTAAATGAAATGGAAAAAGATACTCTTGGTGAAATTGCCAACATTTCGATGGGTACCGCTGCTACAACATTATCACAGCTCTTAGGTAAAAAGGTGGATATAACCACGCCGAAAGTCGACTTGACAACCTCGGAACAGATTCGTCAAGATTATCCGATCCCTTCCGTGATTTGTGATGTCAGATATAAAGTTGGAATTGAGGGTTCAAACCTTTTGATTCTTTCCCAACGGGATGGTTCAGTAATTGTGGACTTGATGATGGGGGGGGATGGGAAAAATCCGTCAGCAGGGCTCTCTGAACTTCAAATTAGTGGAATTTCTGAGGCGATGAACCAAATGATGGGCTCCGCAGCTACCTCTATGTCGACTATGTTTAATGCAATGGTCGATATTACCCCACCAAATTTGGTTCTTAATGACATGGTGGATGGAAGAGATGTCATTCAGGACTTTCTGTCTCTGGATGAGCCGCTTGTACGGATTTCCTTCCGGATGGTTGTAGAGGATGTCATAGACAGTACTCTAGTTCAAGTGATTCCACTCAGTGTAGCTAAAGGAATGGTGAATAAGCTAATGGGTGCGATGAGTGGCGGAACCACTGCAGCTCCGGCTGCACAGCCTGCAGCCGCTCCTCAACCTAAGCCTGCACCCGCTGCATTTCAAACTCCGCAGCAGTCTCAACCACCAGAGTACCAGACACCGGAGTATCAACAACCGAACTCTGAGGTATCAACTTATTCCACACCGACTGACTATTCCTCATATGGAATGGCGCAACAACCCATTGCTCAGCCAAGAATGCAGACACCTGTTCAACCAGTACAATTTGCACCGCTTCAGCCGGGACCCCCGATGACACATCCGGATAATCTAAGTTTGATATTGGATGTGCCATTACAAATAAGTGTAGAGCTGGGGCGAGCAAAAAAAACGATTAAGGAAATCCTTGATATGGGACCTGGTTCAGTCATCGAACTGGATCGTCTGGCTGGGGAATCTGTGGATATGATTGTTAATGGCAAGTTGATTGCTAAATGCGAAGTAGTTGTCATTAACGAGACGTTTGGAATTCGAATAACTGATATTGTGCATCCCCTGGAACGGATGAATTCACTGAAATAAAGGAGGAAATGTGAATGAGTGCTACAATAATGATTGTCGATGATGCTGCATTTATGCGTATGATGCTTAAGGACATTTTACAAAAGAATGGATTTGACGTGGTTGGTGAAGCAGAAAATGGAGCAGTGGCCGTAGAAAAATATAAAGAGTTGCAACCGAACTTGACGATTATGGATATTACTATGCCGGAAATGGATGGCCTTCAGTCAGTTAAAGAAATTCGCAAACTTGATTCGAAAGCCCGAATTATCATGTGTAGTGCTATGGGGCAACAATCAATGGTTATTGAGGCTATTCAGTCTGGTGCTAAAGACTTCGTTGTTAAACCTTTCCAAGCGGAGCGCGTAGTTGAGGCTGTCACGAAGGCGTTGAAATAATATGCCCTTTAACGAAGACCAACTGCTTCCTTCAAGTGGAACCGCTCCGGTGGTTACACAGTCTGTGTTCTCATGGTGGGGGCTTCTGGGAACGTTACTAGTATTTCTGATTATTTTGCTTGTATCTCTATGGATTCTGCGACGCCTTAATCAGGCCAATATGCGGACTATGAATGCTCCGTGGGCAAGGGTTCTCGACCGACAGATATTGAGTGGACAACAAAGCCTATATCTCGTAGAAATAGCTGGTCAATTACAGGTCCTCGGCGGATCCGATCACCATTTGGTGAAAATCAGTGAAATCAATGATCCTCATGTTGCTGCCGAGATCCTTGAAGAGATTGCCACACGTCCAACTGAACGAGTTGAAGGATGGCTCCAAAGTATTCAAAGGCTTTGGCGAAGGCGGTCAGGATCAAAAGAACCTTTCTCCGATGAATTGAAACGTTTGCTTGAGGAGGTCGAAAAATAGTGTCTTCTTCAGGCCGAATAATTAAACTCTTCACATCAGGATTAGTTTTTGGCTATGTTTTCGGCTTGGGAATCTTGTCAAACCCTAAAATGGTTTGGGCAGCAGGGTTAACCTTAGACTTGGGAAACTCAACAACGGAACAAACAGGTACGTCCTTGCAAATTTTGATGATTTTAACCGTGCTATCCCTAGCTCCTGCCATTCTTATGATGATGACCTCTTTTACTCGGATTATCATCGTGTTGTCTTTTGTGAGAAATGCCTTGGGAACTCAGCAACTGCCTCCGAACCAAGTGCTCGTAGGACTGTCTCTTTTTCTTACGTTTTTTATTATGCAACCGACTTGGAACCAGATTAATACCAATGCTGTACAACCGTATATCCAAAATCAGATCACGCAATCGGAAGCTATTGAGAGAGCGGAAGAGCCTCTCCGGATGTTTATGTTTAGGCAGACTCGTGAAAAGGATTTAGAGCTTTTTGTGGGGTTATCTAAAATGGAGAGACCTAAAACCTATCGAGAGGTTCCGACGTATGTACTGATTCCAGCCTTTGTGATTAGTGAATTGAAGACAGCGTTTCAAATGGGGTTTGCTATATTTATTCCCTTTATCGTTATCGACATGATTGTCTCCAGTACCTTAATGTCAATCGGAATGATGATGCTTCCTCCGATGATGATTTCACTACCTTTTAAGTTATTATTATTTGTATTAGTCGATGGGTGGCATTTGGTGGTTGAATCGTTGGTGAGTAGTTTTAAGTAAAAGAGTTAGAGGAAAGGGGGCTGGACAATGACCCAAAATCAGGTACTTTATATGGCAAGAGAAGCGATGGGAGCGGTACTTCTCGTGGGAGGGCCCATTTTAGGAGTTGCTTTGTTGGTGGGCCTTCTGGTCAGCATCTTTCAATCTATGACGCAAATCCAGGAGCAGACTCTCTCCTTTATTCCTAAGGTGGTGGCGGTGGCTGTCGTTATGCTTTTGCTAGGTCCTTGGATGCTATCCGTTTTGACAGTCTACACTTCAAATTTATTGACTCAGTTGGCTACGTTCGGAGGTATGTAAAATCGTGGTTCGTAGTTCGATATTCAACATTCGAACCAAATGAGAACCTAGCACTTCTGATTTCGATTTATGAACTTCGCACAACTAACCTCTGACTTCGAACAACGAACATCGAACCACGAATATCGAGTTAGGGGGGAATAATTTGAGTCTAGCCCAGCTGCTCCAATGGAATCTCTCTTTGTTTTTACTCATCTTATCTCGTTGGGCGGGTATGATAATGTTAGCTCCAGTATTTGGTGCCAGGGGTGTCCCTGGAATGGTAAGACTTGTTTTGGCTGCAAGTATCGCAATAATTCTTTATCCTCTGATTCAGGCGACTAATCCATCAATACCATTTGAACTATTACCCTATGTAGCAGTAGTGATTAAGGAAGTTTTAGTGGGACTAGTCATTGGATTTGTAATTTACTTGTTGACAGCGATTTTACAAGGGGCAGGGCAGCTGATAGATTTCCAAATGGGTTTCACGATGGGGGCAGCGATTGACCCCGTCTATGGAGTACAGAGTCCCATGATGGGTAACTTTCAGATGATTTTAGCGACAATGCTTTTGCTCTCGACTGATTCACATCACTATTTAATTGCCGCCATGGTCAAGAGTTATGCTTATATTCCTATTAACCCTTCCAATCTGCCGAGTAGTTATCTTTTTTACGCTCAGATCGTCTCTCATGTATTTGCTCTAGCGGTACAATTGGGAATGCCCGTCTTTGGAGCGCTTCTTGTATCGGATGTAGGGGTAGGGCTTTTATCTAGGACGGTACCGCAACTAAATATTTTTTCAGTAATTTTTCCAGTAAAAATTATCTTTGGATTTTTAATTTTATTTCTTTCGATTTCCTTTTTTGGAGAAGCTGTCGCCAATCTGTTTGATATCAACATGTCTTGGGTCTTAAAACTTTACCAGGGGTGGAAGCAGTGAGTGAAAAAAAACATCCCGCAACGCCAAGGCGCAAAGAGGAAGCGCGAAAAAAGGGGCAGGTTTTTAAGAGCCAAGAAGTAATCTCTGCCTTAATGCTTTTAGGTCTCGTGGCTCTTTTAAAGTTCTGGATTCCTGCTATGTTTCTCCGTATGGAGCATCTTTTTCCCTACGTTCTAGGCCTTTCGTCGGAATGGACTGAACGTTCGGTGGCAAGCCTAATGCTCAATGTTCTTTGGCTGGGGATTCAGATTATGGCGCCAATTTTTGGCACAGGGTTTGTGATTGCTTTGATCTCTAATTATATCCAAGTGGGGGTCCTTTTTACGGGAGAGTCCATGAAACCTCAAATATCTCGCTTAAGTCTAATTAGTGGTGCAAAACGGATGTTTGGCATTAAGGCCTGGGTTGAATTGACGAAATCTTTACTGAAAGTGCTTCTGATTGGTTATTTTCTTTATGCGAGTGTACGTGATCGTTTGCATATCTATCCCGCTCTGCAACAACTTAGCGTGGGGCAAGGGGCTGTTTTTTTAGGTGAGGCATTGATGGAACTTGCTTGGAATATCTCGCTTTCTTTTTTAGGTATAGCTGCATTTGATTACATGTATCAACGGTGGGAATATGAAAAAAACTTACGAATGTCTCACGAAGACTTAAAACAGGAATATAAACAAACTGAGGGAAACCCAGAACTTAAGAGTGAACTTAAGAAACGACAACGCGCTATATCCATGAGTCGGATGATGCAAGACATGAAACAGGCGGATGTAGTCGTTACCAATCCAACTCACTTCGCAGTTGCTCTTCGCTACGATTTAAAAATACAGAGTGCTCCTTACGTTGTTGCCAAAGGGCAAGGCCAGGTTGCCTTGCGAATGAGAGAGTTGGCAAAAGAATATGACCTTGTGATCATGGAAAATAAGCCGCTGGCCCGTGCCCTATATGCCCAGGTGGACATTGGGCAGGGGATTCCAGCGGATCTTTATAAAGCAGTTGCCGAGGTATTGGCTTTTGTTTATCGGTTAAAGAAGAGGAAGAAGCGGGCATGAATGCATCTGGGGGCATGAAGGCGCAGAGACACTGACGAATACTTTCGCGCCGTAGGATGTGCGAACGGGCAAAGAAACTGACTCACGAAAGGAGGAACAAACAATTATGGCTACGAATCTTAAAAGTCGGGTCTTAAATAATACAGATATTATTGCAGCATTGGGACTAGTTAGCATCGTAGTCATGATGGTTGTTCCATTGCCCGCGGGACTGTTAGATATCCTCATTACTTTGAATATTACTGCTTCGGTGCTTACTTTGATGCTCGCTGTTTTTGCTCAGGACCCTTTAGAATTCTCAGCACTGCCCTCGCTCTTGTTGACATTGACTTTGTTTCGTCTGTCTTTGAATATATCTGCAACTCGTCTCATTCTCCTTGATGGACATGCTGGGGAGATTATTCAACAGTTTGGAGAATTTGTAATTCGTGGAGACGCTGTGGTAGGTTTTATTATCTTCATTATCTTAGTGCTTGTGCAATTCATTGTAATTACCAAAGGTGCTGAGCGTGTCTCGGAAGTGGCTGCGCGGTTTACCTTAGATGCTATGCCGGGAAAACAAATGTCGATTGATGCAGACCTTAATGCTGGAATGATCAATGAACAACAGGCTCGTGATCGGCGTAAAGCGATTCAACAGGAAGCCGATTTTTATGGCGCAATGGATGGTTCAACCAAGTTTGTTAAAGGGGATGCCATCGCTGCAATTATTATTCTATTTATTAATATCATCGGGGGTTTTATAACAGGGGTTGTGGTGCAGGACATGCCCTTGTTGGAGGCCCTTCATAAATATACATTGTTGACGATAGGAGAAGGGCTTGTTTCCCAGATTCCGGCTCTCCTGATTTCTACATCGACAGGTCTTGTGGTGACCCGGGCGGCTTCGGATAGCAACTTAGGAAATGATTTGTTCAAACAATTGTTTAAAAAACCGAAGGCTTTATTCATTACTGCTGGGGTATTAAGCATGTTGGCTTTACTTGGTTTGCCAAAATTACCACTGTTTATTGTTTCTGCTGCTTTAATTGGAACAGGAATAATGCTTCAGCGCAACTCTAAAGTATCTGTCGTCGAAGAGTCGGCAGCGGCTCGGGAAACGGAAATTGAAGAGAGTAAGAAACCCGAGAATGTCTTAAACCTCTTACAAGTTGACAATATGGAACTTGAATTGGGTTATGCGCTGATCGCCTTAGTGGATGTCCAACAAGGTGGGGATTTGCTCGACCGAATTGTGCTGATTCGCCGGCAAATTGCTAGTGAGCTAGGGTTTATCGTTCCAGTAATTAGGGTGCGCGATAATATGAATTTACAGCCCAATCAATATGTTATAAAAATCCGAGGTGCCGAAATTGCTTCTGGAGAAATTTTGGCAGATCATTATATGGCGATGAGTGGTGGCTTTGATGATGAAGGGATTCCTGGTACTCCAACTAAGGAGCCAGCTTTCGGGCTCGATGCCAAATGGATCAATGCGATCTATCGAGAACAAGCTGAGCTTAACGGGTGGATGGTAGTGGATGCCCCGACTGTGCTGGCAACCCATATTACGGAAGTTATTAAGAGTCAAGCCTGGGAAATTCTAAACCGCCAGGATGTTAAAACTCTCATTGATCATGCCAAAGAATTAGCTCCAGCCGTGGTGGATGAATTAATACCGGATATGCTTAGTCTGGGCCAGGTTCAAAAGGTTCTTGCCAACTTGCTTCGCGAGAAGGTTTCCATCAGGGACATGGTATCAATTCTTGAAACTCTGTCAGACTATGCACAAGGTACAAAAGATATAGATCGCTTAACAGAACATGTCCGGCAGGGCTTAGCTCGACAGATTTTGCAGCCCTTGCTTGGGAAAGATAAGAGCTTACCAGTGATGACCTTAGATCCACAGATTGAACAGCAAATTTTGGACAGTATTCAACCGTCCGATTATGGTACTTACTTAGCTCTCGATCCGAAGGTGTTGCATGTACTCATGCAAAATCTTACACGCGAGGTTGAGAAGGTAGTGCTTAAAGGCTTAACTCCAGTAATTGTCTGCGCTCCGCTGGTGAGAATAAATCTAAAACGTGTCACTGAGAGGCAAATACCACAACTCATGGTACTTTCGTATAATGAATTGGTCCAAGGGGTACAAGTTCAAGCTGTAGGAATGGTGGGGATGGATCGTGCGAGTTAGACGATTTGTGGGAGACAATGTGTCAGAAACCATGGGAAAAGTGAAACGGGAACTGGGATCCGAAGCCGTCATTCTTCAGACGCGTGAATTTAGTGATGGAGGTTTCTTTGGTCTGTTTGGCAAGAAGAAAGTTGAGATTACAGCAGCTATTGAAGAAGCACCTGTTACGGTACAGAAGGCTACTCCCTCTAATACTGGGTATGATGTCGAAAGGGTAAAACCGCCTTTATCTAGGAAAGGGTCTAATTCTAATGATCAGTCTCAGGATCTCCAAGCGGAAGTTAAGTCTATGCGTCTTCTACTGGAGCAAATGAATAGGCAAATGAAAGAGCAAATAAAAGAGAGAACAGAGGTCAAGGAGGAAATAAGCGTTTGGCCTCCAGTTCTACAAAGATGGGTCGATCATTTACAAGGTCGAGGAATCAGTGAAAACTTGGTAAAGCGCTTAATAAGTTACGTTCAACAAACGTTGCCTCCTGAAGAATGGGCCGAAAATTCCCAGGTATACGCTCGGATTGAAGCCAATGTCCGTCAAATATGTGGACAGATAGGGCTTATTCAACCTGGAATCGAGAAACCACGGATAGTAGCTTTGGTTGGACCTACTGGAGTAGGAAAAACGACGACTATCGGTAAGCTTGCAGCGGGGTTTAGTATTGTTGATAAGCGTAAGGTTGCTTTGATTACAGCAGATACCTATCGGGTTGCCGCCGTAGAACAACTTAAAACGTTTGGGGAAATTATTGGGGTACCTGTAGAAGTTGTTATGACACCGACTGGTCTAAATGAGGCCTTGCAACTTCATTCAGATAAAGAACTAATTTTCATTGATACCGCTGGAAGGAGCCCTCATCATGATTTACATATGTCAGAACTGCGTGCATTTTTAGATGAGGCTAAACCGGATTTCACTATGCTTGTCATGAGTGCAACCACGCAATCAGCTGATCAACACCGGATTTATAAACGCTTTGAAGACTTGACAACTCATCTTATCTTTACAAAGTTAGATGAGACAGGGAGTGCAGGATCAATACTAAATCTGTTGGGTCAGACAACACTTCCCACGGCTTATCTCACGAACGGACAGAATGTCCCGGATGACATAGAGGCAGCAACACCCTACCGTTTGGCGCGTTATATAATTGGGGAGGAGATGCCCCATGCATGATCAGGCTAGCTCATTGCGAGATTTAGCGTCTCGTGAAAATCACAGACATAGTAAAATGAGGGTGATTGCTGTAACTAGCGGTAAAGGTGGGGTGGGTAAAACCAGCTTTACTGTTAACCTAGCACTGGCTTTAGCTGAATATGGACAGCGTATTGTTATTCTTGATGGAGATTTAGGCCTTGCTAACGTAGATATTGCCTTTGGACTTTCTGCCCGATATACGATTGAGCATTTATTATCTGGAGAAAAGACTATAGAGCAGATTTTACTTATCGGTCCTCGAGGAATAGGGATTATCCCTGGGGGGTCTGGGGTGCAGAAACTAGCAGATTTAGAAAAAGATAAGTTAAAAAATGTTATTAGCAATCTCGGGCGCTTAGAAAAGATGACCGACATACTGATTATTGATACTGGAGCAGGGCTAGGTCATACTGTAATCAATTTTTTACAGGCTGCGGACGATGTAATTATGGTGACAACGCCAGAACCTACTGCTTTAACCGATGCCTACGGTTTGCTTAAATCTTTAAGACAAGAAGCTGGTGAGGTTCCTATTCATTTAGTAATTAATCGGGTACGAAATGAAACAGATGCCTTGGCAACGTTTAAACGGTTGGAAACTGCTGTACATAAATTCTTAGACGGATCTCTAAACTTTTTGGGATGGGTTTACGATGACCCGCTGGTAGGACGCTCAGTTATGCAACAGGACCCTTTGGGAATTAGTTTTCCAGATAGTTCAGCGTACCGTTGTATTCAGTGGATTGCTGGTAAAGTTGCTGGAATTTATATTCACCCTCCTCGTCAAGCAGGCGGTGTGCGAGGATTTCTAAGTAAGTTGCTTAAATCATTTTAGAGAATATAAATTTATTCACAATAACAATACTCTTGATACGGGTGTGGTCTTTACTCCATCAGAATCTTCGCCGCTCTTTACCTTCCATGGCATCGCGGCGCTAAGCGATCCGTGGCTGTCGGAAGATGTTATCCAGGAGCTAGTCAGTATTCGAATCTCGAACTTCGAACCTCGATTATCGATAAAGGGGGTGACGACTTGTCTTATAAAAAGAAGCTTTTAAACGGGGTGGCAGTAGAACTTGCCGTGCTGGAAGGCGAGTATGAAGGTAACTACCGAACAAGGATTGAAGAGGTAGGAGAAAGGCTCCTCTCGGTTGGAGTTCCGTTTGAACATGGCGAGTTGGTTCCTTTGCGCGAGGGTACTAAGGTGAAAGTAACCTTTTGTGACGAAACAGCTGTTTATTCATTTGAGGGTAAAATTATGCAGAGGATTGCAATCCCAGTTCCAATACTTGTATTAGAATTGCCAGATACCGTAAAAAAGGTCCAACGACGCAATTTTGTTAGAGTCCCAGCCTCGTTTCCAGTTACTTTTCGAATGGTGACTCGTGAAGGGCTTAGTGATCTTTATAAAGCAATGATGCTTGATTTAAGTGGTGGCGGAATGCGTTTTTCGACGAAGGAACATGTGGAAAACAGAGCCTTACTCTATGCACAATTGACCCTACCAAACGGAGAAATACAAACCCCAGTTCGTGTTAGCAGGGTAATAAATATTGAGGATACAAAACGATATAGTGTTTCGGTTGAATTTTATGAAATCTCAGAACGAGAGCGAGATAAAATTATTCGCTGCGTCTTTGATATACAAAGGGCAATGCGTAAGAAAGGTTTGGTGTAAATGAAGATTACACAATTCCAACTGGACGCTTTACGTGAAATAGGAAACATTGGATCTGGGCATGCTGCGACAGCTTTGTCCACCCTTTTGCAACGACGGATCGATATGTCAGTACCGGAAGCGTGGGCGGTACCCTTTGAACAGCTTTCGGCCATTGTAGGACAACTGGATACTCCTCAAGCGGTGATCTATGTAAAAGTAGAAGGAGAGGCTCCAGGAAAAGCTGTTTTTTTCTTCCCAGTAGAAAGTGCTGAAATCGTGGTTCAAGCGTTATTTGGAACGAATGAGCCGATGGATCTTTATACGGGTGAGATGGCACAATCGGCTCTGAAAGAAGTAGGAAATATCTTAGTGAGTTCCTTTATTATGGCCTTAACCCAATTTTCTGGGATTCCTCTACAACCTTCAGTACCCGCTTTAGCAGTGGATATGATTGGAGCAAGTTTAGAGGCAATTTTACTTGAAGAAGGCGTGCTAGAAGATACAGTATTGTTTATTGATACACAACTCACAGGAATTCCTAGAATCGAAGGACAATTTATCTTTTTGCCAGATGATGGTTCATTGAAGAAACTGTTGGGGGCCATGGGTGTATGAATGAAGTAATTACTGTAGGAATGGCTGATTTTAAAACCGCAACTGCACCAGTACTTTTGTTAACGGCTGGCTTAGGTTCCTGTATCGGGATTTGCGTACATGACCCATTTCTTAAAGTAGGGGGAATGGCCCATATTATGCTGCCGACGGCTAATGGAAGTCTAGGAGGAAACCCGGCGAAATACGCAGATACAGCGCTAGAATTATTGCTTAAAGAGATCGCCAGTATGGGTGCTAATAGATCTCGTCTTAGGGCTAAAATGGCAGGTGGGGCTCAGATGTTTTCATTTCCAGGAAAACCTCCGGTTCTTAAAATTGGGGATCGCAATGCTGAAGCAGTAGAAAAAGAACTAAAGAAGCATGGAATTCCTCTTTTAGTAGCAGATGTCGGAGGGAGTTTTGGGCGTACCATTCATTTTAATGTTGGAACAGGAGACTTGCATATCAGAACAATTAATCATGGAGAAAAGGTGGTTTAATGGCTCTCCAAAACAGAGAACTGTATAAGTTTTGGGCTATGCGCCTTTCCATAGCTACCATGATTATTGTCATACTGCTTAGTTGGCTTAATGAGTTGAAGTTTTTTGACATAATGGTTCGGGCTGGAGTTTCTTTTGGGGTCATGTATCTCTTAATGATTGGAAGCTTAAACTTGTTTGAAAGAACTGCACCTCAAAAGCTTCAGGATACCCAAACCGAGGTTGAATCTGGTCGAGGAGGCAATATTGACTTCTCTGTGGGGGACGAAGAGTTGCTTGGATCACCGGGACAAGATCCAGGATTACCAGGTCAGATTGATCGTGATTTAAGCTCAGGGCTACCGAATAGTGAGCGACAAGCTGAAATTGTCAAGCGAATGGGCTGGCAATAATCGTGGATCGATATTCGATATTCGTAGTTCGAAGGACAACCCTTAGACTAGATACAAAAGCTCGAACTACCAACTACGATTATGCGGACAACGATTAGATACGCGAGGTCGAACTACGAACCAAGAACTACGATGTACAATTTGGAGGTTCGAACCACGAACCACGAATATCGAACCACGAAATTGGGGGTGAGTAACTTGATACCGAACGCCTATGAAACCGCTTCGCGCGGACCTTGGAAACAAGAGCATATTGAACGGTATTTGCCTTTGGTTAAGCGAATAGCAGGACGTTTAGCAATTTCCCTGCCCCCCCATGTCGATGAAGATGATATCATCGGTTATGGTGTCTTTGGGTTACTCGATGCCTTGGAACGCTTTGAAGCAGCCCGAGGGTTTAAATTTGAAACGTATGCCTCAATTCGCATTCGGGGAGCCATGATCGACGGACTTCGAACAATGGATTGGGTTCCCCATTCGGCAAGGCAGAAAGTGAAGAGGGTTCAAGATGGCTTTGCTGAGTTAGAGTATCGGCTTGGTAGGGCGGTTACGGTGGCAGAGGTCGCAGATTTGCTCCAAATAGATGTTATGGAAGTTGAAAATATCTTAGCTCAAGCTCAGATCTTAACTTTGACTTCGTTCGATGAAACCACACTAGATAATGACGGGGACTCTAGTGGTACGCCACTAAATTTGCTTGTGGACTTAGAAGCACAGGAAGCTTATCAAGCGGTAGAGAAAGAGGAACAAAAACAAATCCTCGCTGTAGCTGTGGAAAAATTACCAGATAAGGAAAAATTAGTCGTTGCCCTATATTATCAGGAAGAACTGACGCTAAAAGAGATTGCTGCAATTCTGAAACTCTCGGAATCTAGGATTTCACAGCTACATTCCCAAGCAATCTTGCGATTAAGGGGAAGGCTTAGCAGAAAGAAAAAGAACTTATTTTAAAAATGTTCTAATGTTTTAACAGAATTTTGTCGATATATTTCTTAGAGCTAAGTAGGAGGTGACAGTGAATGTCTGGTATCAAGGTCCTTTCGGATTCCCTAGATGTTGGAAGTAGATTAGATAAAACTTCAAGACTAAAGGGTAAAAATGCGACAGATAGCTTAGATAATGCGACTACAGAATTTGCAGCTATGCTCAGTGGCTTAACGAATATTTACGCAGATCCGATCGGACAAAACTCAAAAAATGGTCAGGATTTGGAAGCTGGACAGGATCCGGATAGTTTAGTTCAGAATCCGGGGTACGGTCATTTTGTGCTTTCATTTCTTTCTCAGCCAAAAGTTTTGGGTGATCTTCCGGCAGGCAAGGAGGCCAATTCCGGAAACGGTGTGAATCAGGGAACTGGAGATGGATTATCAGCGGAGGACAATCTTAGTATGGTCGCGTTGAGTAAGCTTTCTCTAGACTCAGATGAGGTATTTGGGACAAAAGGAATGACGTCACAAATGCCTCAGGGGAATAACCCCGGAACTTCGGAGTTGGATAAATATAGACAGGTTATCGCTGATCTTTTAGTAGTACTTTCTGGACAAATCACGGATTCATCTCCAGAAGGCTTATCATTAGCTACGGAACGTGGAACGAGTGAACGTCAGGAAATTATGAAACTTGTACAGGGGTGGCTGATGGTAACGGATGACGTAGTTAAAAACGTTCAGGCCGCCAATACTCCAATCATCGATGGTCAAAGAAACAATGAACAAGTAGTGCTTAACATAGAGGGGTATACACCGTCTTTTGGAGCAGATTCTGATACTGTAGATGATCAGGTACACTCCAAAATGGTGAACACTTTAAGTACAAGTAAAGGTATCGAGGATCTTCGGCAGGTTATTGCAAGTACGATACAAAACTGGATGCAGGCAACGGATAATTCTGCAGAAGGCGAGTCCAATTCCAGTATACAGAAGGTCATTCAACCGTTGATAGATTTTTTGACAAATGAACAAGGTACTCGTAGCCAAGAGCTAAGCCCGAAGGCTTCTTCATTGCTGACAGTACTAAATCAAATTATGAGTCAAGTCCAAGAAACAAACATTCCTCAAGGTGTCAACAAGGAAATGCTCCAAGCAAATAGTGATAAGCTTGAAGCAATCTTTAATCAGCCAAAGAGAGCTGGTCATGTCTCAGAAACGGCTACAGCGACTAGTAAAGATACAATTTTTTATCCAGACTCTAAGCAGAAATTAGCTGAGATAGATCTACTACAAAGTAAATCTCTAAAAAATCTTCAGGGCGTTAGTAGCGAGGAGGGCAGCAAAGGAGACCAAGCGGAATCCTCTGAGCTCTCTGGAGTGAAAACCTCTCAAAATCAGAATTCAAATTTGGGTATTGGATTTGATGGGAAGATCGTAACTGGCAATGTTGCTGATGGAAAAACAGTCGCTATTCCAGTTTGGGAACAGATCTCTAACGTATTTCGGGAGCAAGTTTCCAGCCGAAATCGAGAACTGAAGGAACTGGATATTCAGCTTCATCCAGCTGACTTGGGAAGGATTCGTATCGGCTTGCGTTGGGAAAATGGTCAGGTTCATATGCAGGTTCACGCTTCTGAAGCTGTCACAGGTCAGCTTATTCAGAATCAGCTTACGGAGCTTCGTAATACCCTGACAAATCAAGGGGTGAACTGTGGGATGTTGGAAATGGGTCAGCAGGGTAAAGATCAGCAGCAGAATCAGAATCATCAAGAAAATCAATTTCACAGACAGCACGATGCATACACTAACCAAATTGAGGATGAGGAGCAATTACCCATCGTTACCTTGCCTTCCTCCGGAGAACTAAACAATCGAATTAATGTCACCGCCTAGGAGGACAAAAAATATGAGTAATACAATTAATGGTACAAATTCCTCATCTAGCTCGAACAATTCTACAAGTAGTCAATCAGTTTCAAATGCTGTCAACACTGCATTAGATAAAGACGATTTCCTCAAGTTGCTTATTACTGAACTTAAAAACCAGGATCCTTTAGAACCGCTGGATAATAAAGATTTCATTGCCCAGATGGCTCAATTCAGTTCTTTGGAGCAAATGAATAATATCTCAAAGTCCATGGACAATTTGAGCACTAGCATGTTTAACTTTGCTCAACAGGCTACACTCACCCAAGGGGCTGCTATGATTGGTAAATGGGTAGGTGGCATCAATGAGGATGACTCGACACCGATGGAAGGGATTGTTGAAGCAGTAAAGTGGCTCGATGGCGAACCAATGGTACAGATTCGCAAAACTGACGGGACTCTTGCTGATATGGAATTGAATCTGGTTACCTTGATTATGGATCAATCGCCGGTGAGTACGGATACGACTGATACGACGGATACAACTGATACAACGACTACAACTGATGCGACCTCAACAACGACTTCATAATGCTATTGTTGAGGTTATGATAGAAAAATCTTGGACAGGATCGAGATTAAATTCTCAAAGAAAGAGGAGGAATATGTGCTATGATGCGTTCACTATATTCAGCCATTTCAGGCTTGAAAAACCACCAAGTTAAAATGGATGTGATCGGAGATAACGTTGCAAATGTTAACACCTTGGGTTTTAAGCGGAGCAGAGCTAATTTCTCCACGATGCTTAGTCAGACGATGAAGGGCGCTTCATCCCCTTCTGCTACTCAAGGGGGAACGAACGCTATTCAAGTAGGCTTAGGGGCTGTACTGGGATCTATTGACAAGATTATGACTCAAGGGAGTGCCCAATCAACGGGCAAGGACACAGACTTAATGCTACAAGGACCCGGTTTTTTTGTCATGGATAATGGCGGCCAAATTGTCTATACCCGTGCGGGCGGTTTTGGCTTTGATAGGGATGGCTATTTGGAAGATCCAGCAACAGGGGCTCGTGTGCAAGGGTACTCCTGGGGAGCCGATGATTCCACAAAAGTAAAATGGAGTGGACCTGGTTATGGGGCTATTAAGTTTTCCTTGGGGGATTCGTTGCCACAAGATAAGAATATGCCAATTAAGCCTAATAAAGTTCAGCTGAATGCAGCTGATGCGGATTGGGACGATTCTTTAATTCACTATGAATATACTGATACTAATACCCAAACAACTATGCAAGGAACCGCATTGATTGGAGCTGGAGATTTAACGATTGATGGAATGACGCGAGTAGAAAGCAATCCAAAGTCGGGCCAATATACGTTCGATCCTAAAACTGGTTTAATAACGTTTTCAGAAGGGTATCAACGTCCAAATAATGGAGGTTCGGGAACAGTCCTGAACATAAGTTATGTTGCAGCAGATAAACCTTTAACGATCGATAGTACTAATAACAAAGTTACGGTCGATCATATGCCTACAGATGGGTCGACGATTAATACTATGTCGTCAGGGGATCCGCAAGCCTTGCTTGGAAGCTTTACACAGGCACCAAGTCTGGCTGAAGTAAATGATTCCCCTAATTATTATTGGGCGGAAAATACCGATGGCAAATATACAATTACTTTTTCTAATCAAGCTGATGCTGCTACTTTGCCAATTGCAACAGATGCTGATGGCAATGAAACACCTGATTTCAACATCGGCTATGATTTTCTAAACCTACCTCGAACACTAACCAGCTTTAGTATTGATCAAAACGGAATTATCACAGGGGTATACAGCGATGGAAACACTTCAGCAACTCACAAGATTGCCCAAATCGCGATTGCTAAATTTTCTAACGATGCAGGCTTAAATAAACTGGGAAGTAACTTCTATACCACAACCAATAACTCTGGAGATGCTTCCGTGGGTGCGGCAAATGAAGATGGTCGTGCTTTAATTGTCCCAGGGGCGGTCGAAATGTCCAATGTGGATTTATCCCAAGAATTTACGGATATGATTGTTACTCAGAGAGGATTTCAGGCTAACTCTCGTGTTATCACCGTTTCCGACTCATTGCTTCAGGAGCTTATTGATCTCAAGAGGCAATAAGGGGATCTCCTAACTAAGTGGCAAAGTCAGAAGTAGCCTCAATATGTTCGGTAGGGGGAAGAAGATGCGCTTAACTTCAGAATTTCAACTTCGTACTCAGCAAGAAAGGGTAGATATTTTAGCTAATAATATTGCAAATATCAGCACTGCTGGATTCAAGGCCAGTGTCGTAAATCTAGCTGAGGCCTTTGATGCCCAAGAGAAATCAGCCAATTTATCCTTATACGGAGGAGTTCCAGATGGTGCGGCATTAGGAGTAGGTACAGGAGCTTTATATCACGGTAAAAGAATTGACATGTCACAAGGAATTGTTACTAGTTCAAATAACCCGTGGGATTTGGCGATTGATGGTCAGGGTTTCTTTCAAGTCAAGGCCTCCAACGGGGATATTGCTTATACTAGGGCGGGCATGTTCCAATTAGACAAGGACGGACTGCTTGTTAATCAACAGGGGTATGCTCTACAACCAGAAGTAATCATTCCTCCGGATTCAGGTGAGGTTCAGATCAAGCCAAATGGGGATATTCTTACTATGGTTGATGGAAACCAAGAAGTCATTGGTCAAATTACTTTGGCCAATTTCACAAATACAGATGGACTTCAACAAATAAGCAATAATCTCTTTCTTGAGACGTTAGAATCTGGTGTAGCTGAGACGGGCGCACCGGGATTGAACGGTCTTGGTGAAGTTCAGTCAGGAGCTATTGAACAATCGAATGTCGATTTAGCGACTGCAATGACGAGTTTAATTCAAGCACAAAGAGCATACCAAATGGATGCCCGGTTGCTCCAACAAGGGGATGAAATGTCAGCCAAGGCGAATGCATTGAGGAGGTAATTAGAATGTCTGGATGGTTGGACAATCCTGTCTTGACAGTTCTCGAAAAGGGCCTAAATGCTTCAAGTTTGAGGCAAAAAGTTTTGGCGGACAATGTTGCTAATGTTGATACACCAAGATTTAAACGTTCTGATGTGGATTTTCAGCTTGCTCTTGATGCTGCTTTAGGTAGCAGCGGATCTACCCTTTCACTCAAAACCACGGTTCCTAAGCATATTGCGAGCGCTGAAGATGAGAATCAATCAATAGTCCAGACGGACCGTAGTACGAGCATACGTAATGATTCAAATAATGTAGATATCGATCGTGAAATGGCTAATGTAGCGGAAAATGGGCTTTATTATAATGCACTTACGCGCGCTATTTCGTCACAGCTGGGAATTTTGCGTTTGGTTATCAAGTAAACGTGGTGAAGCAATTCGGAGGTAAGATATGATTCGAGGACTATATAGTTCCGCGACTGGAATGCTTGTTAATCAGAAACTGACGGAGTCTATCGAGGAAAATTTGGATAATCTTCGAAACCCCGGGTATCGGGAACAACAAAATATCGTTACTTCATTTCCCTCCTTGCTTTTACAAAGAATCTCGGCTGGGGGTGGAGCAGAAAAAGTGCCGATTGGTGGAATGGGGACGGGTGTACAAGCTGACCGTCTAGCCATGAAGCTTGGTTCGGGTTTGGTGGTTGAAACGAATCAACTAACAGATGTAGCGTTAGTTTCTCAGGGCTTCTTTGTTGTACAAACGAGGGCAGGTGAACGTTTTACTCGCAACGGTCATTTTGAGTTAGATGAGGCTAATCGACTTCGGACAACGGCTGGGAATCTTGTTCTAGGGGAAAATGGAGAGATCGGCCCACTGGGGCCGAATTTTTCGATAGAATATGATGGAACGATTAGGGATAATGGTGAAATCGTTGATCGTTTGAGAATCGTCGATATTCAGGGGACTGAATTACAACGTGAGGGGAAAACCACGCTTTATAACACGGATTCAGTGCCGGTTCCTGTTGCGCGGGACACTATCCAAATGCGTCAAGGTGCGATCGAAGAGTCAAACGTCAATGTCAATGATCAAATGGTTAAAATGGTTGTGGCAATGCGCGCTTATGAGACAAGTCAAAGAGTACTACAAATTCAAGATCAAGCTTTAGAAAAAGCTGTTAATGAAGTCGGTAAAGTATAGAAGTGGAAGCTTTATCAAAACTAAATTTAGGTAAGAAAGAGTTGAATATTTTTGATCGGACAGGTCGTTATCTTTGCCTTAGGGAAAGAAGAATATGCAATGCCCATAGACGTTGTAAGAGAGATTACCCGTCTTGGAGAAATACGCTCAATTCCACAGGCACCACCTTATGTTCAAGGATTAATCAATTTACGAGGACAGGCAATTCCTCTAATCGATTTACACGTTCGCTTCGGAATATCGGCTGTAGGTCATCAAAAATTGGGGGATGCTTCTTTGGAGACTGATTCCTACGCCTTAATTACTGAAGTCAATCAAAAATTTGTAGGTTTTGCTGTTGATCGAGTCCTAGAAGTACGGACCTTAGAGGATGTAGCGCCACCTCCACCCTTAGTTACCGCTCCATTTATTGGTGGACTTGTAAATCTCTCAGATAGGATTATTATACTTTTAGTTCCTGATCGCATTTTGGACGATACCGAATTACTTAGCTTAAGGGAACTTGGCGCTCTGTAATCGCTGTGTCTTACAAATCGTTAACAAACAGTGAAAGGAGCCTATGCCATGAATGCCGCCCAGATGCTTCTTTTATTTCAATTACAACAGATTAATACTTCTTGGGAGAGTGTTCAATCGAATAAAGTTGGTCTTTCAGAAGCAGAAAATAGTGATTCGAATATGCTGTTATTTGCGACTTTACTCAAAGCCGCTCTTGGGGGAGGGAGTACTGCTTCTCAGGGGTTAATGAGTCAATCAAATCAAGGATTTCATTCCCCCAAGGCCAAGGCTGAAAACTTGGGCTCTCTAGATCATATGATTTTTTCTATGGCTCAAAAATATGGAGTTAACGCTGATTTGATTCAGCAGGTTGTTAAGGTAGAATCAGGTTTTAATTCAAAGGCTACGTCTTCCGCTGGAGCTATGGGTTTGATGCAGTTGATGCCTGGAACTGCAGCGTCTTATGGAGTGCAAAATCCCTATGACCCGACTGAGAACTTGGATGGAGGAACCCATTTCTTGAAGGATTTGCTCGACCGCTTTGAAGGGAATATTCCTCTGACGTTAGCTGCTTATAACGCTGGACCCGGAGCTGTCGAAAAATATAATGGTATACCACCATACAAAGAGACTCAGGCCTATGTACAGAAGATCATGAATGGGTTGAGTAGTATTGACAAAAAAGCCTAAGTAAGGCTACCGCCAGCGCCTAGGGCTTGGAGCCAGTCAAGTTTTTAGTAGAACCGTGTTTTTAAAGGGGTAAAAAATGGCAGACTATTATAGCTATCTATGGAGTACGACTTGGCCAAATTTGATCGTGCTCTTTTTGATATTTGGAGTTGTACTCTCGAGATTAGTTTGGAAATCCGTCATTATGTGGCGAAATGCTCGTGATGTCTGGGGATTCTTGCTCTTGGCGATGAAAGTCTTGATTTGGGCTGGAGTATTAGGTGTTTATACAGAACTACTTTTGTTTTCCCAACCAGATTGGTTCAATAAACCTGGTATTATCCAAGGTTCTGTTCAAGGAAAGGCTTTTAACTCGAGTTCAAGCTCATATAGTATTAATATCCGTAGTGGAACGCAACAAATGCAATTTTATATTGATTTTTTTGTCTATGAAAAATTGAAAGTAGACGATCAAGTAAAGCTCATGTATTTACCGACCCGACGAGAAGTTATACGTTGTGAGGTTATGGGAAGCTTGCTATAAGCAAATTTGCAATATGATAGTGTACTGAGTTCAGCGGTTTATCAAATTATGGGACTCCCCCAGAGAAGTCTCACGTTCTACTTAAGTAAGAATCTGCAATTCTTATGGATTTAACGGGAAAAGTATTGGCGTAATATGCTATAATGAGAATATGATAGAGTATGTATAATCTCGAATAAGAATCGATGCGGAAAGGAGAGTGGGGAATATGCGTGTTCAAAAAGTTAACGAGCATACCATCCGCATCTTTATCTCTTTGACAGAATTAACTGACAGGGATATTACGATGACTGATCTTTTTCAACGATCAGCTAAGACGGAGCAATTGTTTTGGGAGCTCATCGCGCAAGCACGAGAAGAGGTTGAATTTAATTTAGATCAACCTTTCTGGATTCAAGCAACCGTGGCAACAAATGATGAATTTGTAATCACGATCATGAAGCAAGAAGAACTAGTTGAAAGTTCTGTTAAAGAGAAGGCGGGTCGGAAAATTACTAAAGGTCGGGTTACAGAATTAGTCTATGTATTTACTGATTTGGAAGATGTAATTTCAGCTGTAGGACGGTTACCGGAATTTGCCCAGCTTCGTTCGAGCCTTTATGAATTCGAAAAAGAATACTATCTAGTACTCAACCGAATGGGAACAGGTAAGAAAAGGTTTTTGGCAGAGGCAATTCTTGATGAGTATGGTGAAATTGTAGGCACAACTGGAGTTTTCCTGACTGAACATGGAAAAGGGATAATCCTTGAAAAGGCCGTTCAAACGCTTAACGCTGCTTTCAAAAAGACACAAAGCTAGTACGACAAAGGGAAGCATTATGCTTCCCTTTGTCGTACTAGCTACCATATTTCTTCACTATCCACAAGAGAAGATCGCAGGTATTTGGAGTAGACAGTTAATACAAACGGTTTTACCTTTAAATTTATGAATTCTCATAGTTTTACCGCAAAAGATGCAAGGAGAGAATTGTTTTCTAGTTTGTGAGCGCATATTAAAGGGAAGAATAACAGCTTGTCGAGCTGGCTGTGTAAGTGTGCAACTTGGACTGATGTTAGACATTGAATACCTCCTTGAAGTCAGAAGTCATAAGTCAGAGGCGGAGGCCTGATGACGGATGACTTCAGTAAATAGGTAAGTTTGTTTATTATGATTATGTAAAACTCAGTGCGTAGGTTTCCTTTATCATAAGCTAATCGTACTGTCGAAATCCTAAAAAGTGTGCGGGCCAGATTGAGGGAAATTGGTCGATAATAATGAGTGGCCCATAAGGAGTTGGCAATTAGTGCAACAAGAGATACATAGGCGATTAAGGGCACTTCCAGCTGTTCACGAAGTGATTTCTCGGTTGGAAGAGGAAACAGAATTCAGTCCGTTTATGACGAATAAGGGGTGGTTACCTCGTTTGACCCAGTGCGTTCGACAGGTTTTACAAAGCGCACGGGAAAATATTAACCGAATTTCTTCTGGTTCGTTTGAGGAGTTTGAAGCGTTCCTTTGGCCATGGTTAATAAAAGAGATTCTACAGAAGCTGACGAGTACTCAAACTAGTTTGCAACGGGTTATCAATGCAACTGGGGTTGTTTTGCATACCAATTGTGGAAGAGCACTACTTGCACCGGACGTCGCGCGTTTTGTTGCCGACCAAGCTGAAAGGTACAGCAACCTTGAGTTGAATATCGAGACAGGGGAGCGGGGTTCACGCTATGTCCATGTTGAAGAGCTTCTTTGTCGTCTGACTGGCGCAGAAGCAGCAATGGTCGTCAACAATAATGCAGCCGCAGTTTTATTGATGATGAATACTTTTGCCCAAGGGAAAGAGGTTATTGTTTCACGCGGGGAACTTGTGGAAGTTGGTGGATCCTTTCGAATACCAGAGGTTCTAAAATCAGGTGGGGCTAAACTGGTGGAAGTTGGAACTACCAATAAGACTTGGCTAAAGGACTATGAAAGAGTCATTGGGCCAGATACGGCGCTGTTATTAAAAGTTCATACCAGTAATTACCGAGTTGAAGGGTTTACCCATGCTGTTTCAGGTGCTGAGTTAGTAGAACTCGGGGAAAAGCGAGGGTTACCTGTGATGGAGGATTTGGGAAGTGGGAGCTTCTTTGATGGGACAAGTTTAGGTTTTCCGCCAGAGCCAACTATTAAACAAACTATTAAGGCGGGGCTGTCCCTCGTAACTTTCAGTGGGGACAAATTGCTGGGTGGCCCACAGGCTGGAATCATCGTGGGAAAAAGGGTTTTTGTCGAACGATTAAGGACAAATCAATTAACTCGAGCATTAAGAGTTGATAAGTTAACTTTAGCAGCCCTCGAAGGGACTCTTCGCTTATATGATAATGGGGGAATCGAAACCATCCCTGTCTGGCGAATGCTCTCCACTCCTTTGGATACACTACATAATGCTGCGTTTGAGCTTGTTGCGGCGCTTCAGTCGAATCCGACGCTCACTGTTGAGTTAAAAGAGGATGTTTCTCAGGTGGGCGGTGGAGCTTGGCCAACTGTTGAGCTTCCAACTTGGGTGTGTGCAATTCGACCGGTAGAAGGGAGCGTTATTGAATTAGAGGAGTTTTTACGACTAGGTCCAGTAGCGATACTGTCTAGGATTCACAAGGATTGGGTACTGATTGATGTGCGAACATTGTTGAGTGGTGACTGTGAGGAGATTGTTCGGCGGTTAGGGGAATGGGGGGACTGTGCTCCCTAAGCTAAGAAACTTCCTCTGGCTTGTGGGTCGACGGGGTCAGAATTTCGAGGCTTTTTTATTGCTGTTTGCGTCTATGACGCAAAGGCGCTTAGTCCAGTCTGGGTCTGTGTTGCTTGACTGAGTATATTATCTGGTTATAATTAAAGAGTGATACGTTGAAAGACAAATTCAGTAATGAAGCGATGGGTGGTGCGACGATGGATCTTAATATGACGCAAGGTAAGGTTACGGATAAGGTCAGGTTGACTCAGTTATCTACGAAGGCTGGCTGAGGATGCAAGATAGGTCCTTCGGACCTGGCGCAAGTTTTGCGCTACTTACCACCTAATCAAGAGGATGCTAACCTAATAGTAGGTATGGAGACTTCTGATGATGCTGGGGTTTACCGAATAAATAGTGAACAAGCCATTGTGCAAAGCGTTGATTTTTTTACTCCGGTGGTAGATGATCCATATGCTTTCGGGCAGATTGCTGCTGCGAATGCTTTGAGTGATATTTACGCAATGGGAGCTAAACCTTTAACTGCCATGAACTTAGTTTCTTTCCCTGTTAATAAATTGAGCATGGATGTTTTAGCTAAGATCCTGCAAGGCGGAAGCGAGAAGATTCGAGAGGCAGGCGCGGTCCTTGTAGGAGGGCACTCTATCGATGATCCTGAGCCAAAATATGGATTGTCGGTTACTGGAATTGTGCACCCAGACCATGTCCTTTCTAACGCCAAAGCTGAGCCAGGAGATATCTTAGTTTTCACAAAACCTTTGGGAGTAGGAATCATCACAACTGGGATCAAACGGGGAATTGTCTCACCAGCGGCAGAAGCGGAAGTCATTAAAGTTATGGCTACATTGAATAAGGGTGCTGCTGAAGCAGCGATATCCGTCGGAGTCCATGCTGTTACGGATGTGACAGGCTTTGGGCTATTAGGGCATTTACATGAAATGCTTGAGGCTAGTGGCTGTAGTGCAGAGGTCTATGCAGAGGCTGTGCCAGTCATAGATAGTGTTTGGGATTGTATTAAACAAAAAGCGATTCCGGGAGGAACTCAGGCCAACCGTCGTCATATTGAGAATAAGGTGGATTTCGAATCGGATGTTACGGAAGAGTTACGAATTGTACTCTTTGATGCAATTACTTCGGGAGGGTTACTCTTATCCGTTCCAGAAGAACGTGTTGATTCATTGCTTAAACGATTAGAGGAGCATAAGACCCCTGCTGCGGCTGTTATCGGACGAGTTATTAAAGGCGAGCCAGGTAGAATTGCGGTTTCTAGCCGTGCATGATAAAATACCGTGTACTGGAGGAAGGTAGCGGGGGGATAGAGATGAGAGATCTAATGCAAACCATAGCTACTTGTTTTGAACGAGTAGCTTTATTCTTTCCGAGCGGAGATCCTAAAAATCAGGATAATTTTGAACGACGGGCAATGTATTTAGACACAAGAGATTATTCCCGAGAGGTTTTAGCTGATGCCCTTAAGGAGTATCATAAGAAATTAGGGTCTAATTCAGAAACCCTACAAATGATTGAAGAGCTAAGACTGAAAGAAACTCTCACAGTGATCACTGGGCAGCAAGCCGGAATTCTGACAGGGCCATTGTATACTTTATATAAAGCCATGACTACAATACAACTAGCTAAAGAGCAACGTGAAAAGCTTGGTCGTCCGGTTGTTCCTGTTTTTTGGATTGCTGGTGAAGATCATGACTGGCAAGAAATTCGTGAGACTTTTATCTTAAATTCTGAGGGAAAACCAATTCCTTGCCTGTTACCGGGTGATGGGGGTGGGGAATCTGTGGGTCATCAAAAGGTTCCATCGTGGGAAACAATTGAAGCGCAACTTTTAGGGATCCCGGATAGTGAATTTCGATCGTCCGTCTTGAGTCAATGTCGTCAATTAACGGAACAAGCAGAAAATTTAACACACTGGTTTGCCCTGACGTTACAATGGCTTGTCCATAAATGGGGTCTTATTTTCTTCGATCCTATGATACCAGAATTTAAGCGTCTAGCTGCGCCCATGTATGAGCAGATCTTAAAAATGCATGAGGATGTTCGAGAGGCTTTGGCTGAACGCACCAAAAGTTGGGTTGATCTTGGATTCGATCCACAAATTCAACCAACTGGAGGGGAAGTAAATCTGTTTCTTTCTGTACCTGAACGACGAGCGATTCTATATAGTGATCATTCGTTTTATTTGCGTGGGCAAAAAGAACCTTGGGATTTAGATAGGCTTAATGAATTATTAGTCCAAGCCCCTGAGAAGTTTTCTCCCAATGTAGTAACCCGACCCATAGTTCAAGAATACTTGTTTCCCACTTTGGCGTATGTTCCAGGGCCAGGGGAATTGAATTATTGGGCTCAGCTTGGGGGAGTTTTTGCCAAGCTTGGATTCGTGATGCCAATTCTTTTCCCACGTTTGTCTGCTGTAGTGTTAACAGCTTCTTGGCAGAAATACTTAAAAAAGCAAGCATTAACTCTAGCGGAGGTTTATCGTGGGTTAGAGGAACAGCGAATCCGCTGTGTTCGAGAACAGGATACCCTGGATATTGATGAATACTTCCAGCGTATACGTGAACAAATAGAGAAGGGATATGCAGAACTTAAACCTCTAGAAGAGGTACATGTCAATGTCAGTGAGTGGTTGATTCAAAATGAGGCGAAAGTCAAGTTTCAATTAGACTATTTAGAAAGAAAGGTTTGGCAGGCGCAGCGCAAACGATGTAGTGATGTACTTGGCCGCCTGCAACAGCTTGAGGATGGGATTGTTCCTTTTCATTCTAGGCAGGAACGGGTTTTGAATCCCTTTAGTTTTATTCTTCGTTATGGGTTTAGCTTTATTGAGCAAGTTTCACAAATCCCGATAGGCGATTTTTCTGAACATCAGATACTTTTATAATTTAGTTATTGGCAATGTTATAATATTCCTAAGGATTATGTGAATTCTTCTTTTCTATATTAAAGTTGGGTATAATGTAAAAGGATGTTACTTATTTGGAGTTGGTAATGTGCGGCGTGCGTTAAGGTTGATCCTGATGGTTGTTATCTTCACGTTAGTTATAGCAGCTGGAGCTGTAGGGTATATGGTATTCTTTGATTCGGGAAAGATAATATCGGATGAAAGTTTATTTGATTCAACCGATGACGGATTTAAAAATCGGGTCAGCGTGTTACTCATTGGGGCAGATCAGCGCCCTGAACAGAAGAAATTTAGTACGGATACGATAATTCTAGCTAGCGTGGATCCGAAAACACAGCGGACAAGCTTACTTTCGATTCCACGTGATACCAGAGTTGCTCTTTCGGGGCATGGTTATAAGAAAATTAATGAGATTGTCGCATTAACGGATTTATCTACTCTGCAAGATACTGTGGAAGATTTGACTGGGGAAAAAATCGCAGGGTATGTACAGACAAATTTTCAGGGGTTTAAGAAAATTATTGATACTTTAGGTGGAATAACTGTTAATGTCGAGAAAGATATGTACTATGAGACGGGTGATGATGAGGATGGGTACATTAATTTGCGTAAAGGAGAACAGCGCTTAGATGGATCTAAAGCCTTACAGTATGCACGTTTTCGTCATGATGCATTAGCAGATATTTCTCGGACTGCAAGGCAACAAGAAGTATTAAAAGCAGTGGCTAAGGAGATGTTTCAGCTAAGTACTATTCCTAAACTTCCCTTTCTTGTTCCCCAAGTAATGGATGCTGTTAACACGAATTTATCGTCCAAGGACATTCTTATGCTCGCTAAAGTGGCGGTTGGATTTGATAGTTCCAATGTGGTTTCCCAGACGCTACCGGGGTCTTTTTTAGACTTAGATGGGGTAAGCTACTGGAAAGTCGATCCTATTGAAGTTAAGAAAGTGGTTAAAAATTTATTCCAAGGAAAAACGACGGATAAAGTGATTGATCAGGAAAAAGTAGATCTATTAAAGCCTATCGTACCCACACCTACTAAACCTCTACCTCCAGTTCCTGGTAACAGCCAGGATCCGAACGGCCGAAAATCCCCAAAGGTATTAGGTGCAGTATTGCAGAATTATAATGAAATTGGCAATTAGAATGAAGAACGGGGACCGTCCCCGTTCTTCATTTATTAGCTTACTTGGTTTTTACACTTTAAATATATCTTTGGTTTAATTTTCACTCTTTTTAGGCGTTATTAGGACTAAAGACCTATAGGGTTGAGTTGAAGTTATGATATTATTTAAAAAACGGAACTTTTCAAAGTGGGGGTGGTTAATATGCCAGAAAAAGTCGTTCAGGCACAATCCCTAGAAGAAATCAGAAAAGAATGGGCACTTAAACTCAGTATTATGCCGGAAGACATCACACTTGAAGTAATAGATAAACCCAGTTTCTTTTCCCGCCAATGGAAAGTCCGTGTCATATGGAAGGATCAAAGTCAAGTCCCAGTATTGAAGCCGAGTCAAACGGTATGGGATGGAACCAAGTATATTTTTGTTCTTAGTGAAGGGGTGAAACAGTTTATTCCTGCTTGGGAGGTTGGTGAAGTTCGGTTTAATGGCGTTCTTCAAGATAAACCTTTTAGAGTAAGCTTTGGTGACCAAGTGGAATTTCATCCGTTGGTACAGAAAGGTCTGCTGACTTGGGAGCTAGATGTGCGTTTTCAGGGATTGTCGGTTGTGGCGAAAGTAAAGCATGAACCTCCAGGACATTATATCCTTTCTGAAAATCTCCCTGCTTCGGAAGAGATTGATTTGGCTTATTGTGTTTTGTGGGAGAAGCTACCGGCTCAGGGAGAAGTTTGGAATGAGGCAAAGTTGAATTTAGACTTGGAGCAATTGAAGATTGTCCATGGACGTCGTCACGGGATTTGGGCCGAAATTATTGAGGTTAAAGGCGAGAAAGAAGTCGTTATTGCTGAAGCAACCCTTCCTGTTTCACCTAAGCATGCTCGATTAGAGGACTTTGTTGGTGATCCTCAAGTACTGAATGGGTCAGACGAAAAAAAGATTGATTTTTTTGCTTCAAAGGTAAAGCTGGTTGAAGAGGGAGCCGTTCTCGCCCGGAAAATCCCTGGCAGGGCTGGAATCCCTGGTAAAGATGTTTTAGGCAAGGTTCTTCCTGCGGCGGCAGCAAAGGATTTCCAATTTCGTCTGAAAAAGAACGTTTATCTCTCAACGGATCAACTTGAAGTTAGAGCTGCTTGTTCTGGACAACCTGTACGTTTAGATGAAAGGACGTACATGGTCGAGAATGTCTATATATTAAATGGGGATGTAGATCTGGCTTCTGGAAGTGTTGAATTTCCGGGAGACGTTTTTATAAATGGAAATGTTCAAGACGGGCTTCGTGTTTTTGCTGGGGGAATTATTGAAATTAGAGGGTCTGTTTCACATGCTGAGATTAGAGCAGAAAAAGGAGCCAAGATCTCTCAAAACCTTCTAGGAGGAAGAATAGTAATTGGAGAAAAATTTGTGGTTCGTTCAGAACTTCTTCGCCTCGTCACTGAGCTACAAGATCGACTTAGTCTCTGTTTGAGGCGTACGGCAGAGCTGATAAAGTCCCCTGAGGCGGTTAATTTAAAACCGGGGCAATGTCTTAAGTTAATAATAGAAAAACAGTTTGCTGAACTTCCGAAATTGTCAAATCAAGTTGAGAAATTTGTATTAGAGAATAAGGGGGACGAAATAATTACGGAAGGTCTTATAGTATCTATCCGAACAGCGAAACACTTTTTAACAGGATTAGGGCCGTTAGACCTTCAATCGACCCCGTTTTTACAGCGGGTGAATCAAGCTCTCAAACAATTTACTGAAAGCTTAACCGTTGAGATTCCTGAAAAACTAATTTTTGTAGTTAACTACGTGCAAGGGGCAACCATTGAGTGCGGAGGATCGTTTCAGTGCCAAAAGGGGACCTATAATTCGAACATTCGTGTAGAAGGGGATGTCAGGATTGAGGGTGTATGCCGAGGGGGCAGAATTATTTCAGGGGGCAAGGTTCAGATTCGCGAGCTTGGAGGTTCGGAGGTTAGTTCGACTTTTGTGCAAATTAGTTCCGAAAAACATCTTTACGTAGATTATTGCCATTCCAATGTGGTAATCGTAGTGGGTAAGGAAATTATCCAAATAGAAGAAGCCTACCAAAACTTAGAGATCTACCGTGAGAAGGGCAGGGTTCAAATCGAAAAGATTCGTGTGAATCCACTTTGAGAGATTAGTGAAATCGTTTAACTAGAGCTGAAGATCGAGACTTTGGTGACGATAGTCTTCTGTGGAGAGTATCGCCGAAGCCGCTGATCCCAAAAGGTACACTCAGCGGCGAAGGATGGAGTCTACCTCTTCGCCGCTAAGTGTTTATTGGAAAAAGGCGTTGGCGATGTTCATCCTACAACGCGAAATGGAAGCTTGCTCCTCCCACTTGTAAAGTGGGAGTCACACGATTGGATCAAGAATCAAACCTGTCATATTTGGCAGGTTTTTTTTGACAACCTTTTGAATTATCGATACACTTAGGGCAACTAGTGTTTTATAAGGACCTTAGTAAATTAAAAAATGTGTTTTAGACAAATAAGGCCGGTGACTACTTGTAGCGGAAGGAATCGAAGAGGCATGAAAATAATGATTGAATTAGAAGAGGCTCTGGAGTTAGTTCTCACTAGCATCCAGACGGTCGAAACTGAGTGTATTTCAATTGCAGAATCCTATCGTCGCCTGTTAGCTCAGGATGTGATATCGCAAATTGATATGCCTCCGTTCGCGCGTTCGCCACTGGATGGGTACGCTTATCTTGCCACTGAGGTTGACCCAAAACCACTCCAACTAAACGTTGTAAATGAAATTCCAGCGGGAACTTTTTCAGAGCGAGTTATCGGCACAGGTGAGGCGGCTAAGATATTTACTGGTGCACCGATTCCGCCTGGCGCTAACTGCGTCGTGCGTATGGAGGATACTGAGTTACTGGGTGATAAAGTGACGATTTCCCGTCCTGTGATGCCAGGTTCAAATATCGTACATAAAGGGGAAGAAATCAAAGAGGGGGATATTTTACTTAAACGAGGGTTTTACCTAACTCCTCCTGCCATTGGGTTGTTTGCTGCCGTTGGTATGAATCAAGTTGAAGTATACCGCCGCCCGCGTGTAGGGTTACTCTCCACAGGATCAGAGCTGATGGATGTGGGGCAGCCATTGAACCCCGGTAAGATTTATAATAGCAATAGTTATACTCTGCGTGGGATGCTTCAAGAGGCGGGTTGCGAAGTAATAGTGATTCCCATTGTTTCCGATCGAATTGAGGACACCCTTGAAGCTTTGGAAAGGGTTGCTGAGGCCGATGTCATCATAACAACCGGTGGGGCCTCTGTAGGAGATTATGATATTATGCGCTATGCTCTTGCTCAGTTTGGGTGTGAAGTGCTGTTCTGGAAATTGAACTTAAAGCCAGGGACCCCAGCTTCCGTTGGGCAAAAGGGAAAGCAGTTCTTTTTCTCTCTTTCGGGAAATCCTGCTGCAGCGATGGTAACGTTTGAACTATTGGTTCGTCCAGCACTTCGTAAATTGGCAGGATATTCCACTGTTGAAGAGAAGCAATTTCCGGTTAAGATGGCCAGTAGCTTTGGCAAGACTGGTAGACAAAGACGCTTCTTACGGGCCCAGGCGGTCTTTAAAGATGGGATAATATGGGCGGACCTTGCTCCTGCTCAGGGATCGGGAATTCTTCGTTCTATGATTGGTAGTCATTTATTAGTGGATGTGCCAGAAAATCATGGGTCTGTAGAGGTCGGAGAACTCTTAATGGCACGCTGGATTGCAGACTGGGAGAATTAAGATGAATGTAACAGAAAAACATTTGCAAATTCCTGTTATTTCGATTGTAGGTGGTATGTCTAATTCAGGAAAGACTACGCTTTTAGAAAAACTTATTCATGAAGCAAAACGTCGCGGGTGGAAGGTAGCAACCTTGAAACATGATGTCCATGGTTTTGAGATGGATCAACCAGGCAAAGATACATGGCGTCATGACCGAGCCGGTGCAGATATTGTGGCAATAAGCTCTCCTCAAAGGATTGCCATCTTAGAACGTGTCTCAGACGATCAGCCCCTAGATGAGGTTTTGGCCCGAATTCAAGGGGTGGATGTGATCTTTACTGAAGGGTATAAGCATGCAAGCAAGCCAAAGATTGAGGTTTATCGTTCGGCTGTGCATCAGGAGCTTTTCTCCAAACTTGAGGAGCTTATCGCTATTGCAAGTGATGTAGAGTTTGATAACGGGATACCCTGTTTTGGTTTAGATGATGCTCAAGGGATTTGCGATTTGATCGCCGAAAAATATGAGGTTAAGGGTAGCGTATAATGCGAGGTTCGATGCGCGAGGTGGGAAGTTCGAATATCGTTTTTCGTCTGGCAGATTATAAGAATTTAAGGGAGTATTTTTTTAAGGAACTGAGTTGTCCAAGGCAGTAAAGGATAGGCTAATACGGAGGACAGAAGATTAAATACGGTATGGGCGTTGGCAACTTGTCGCGAGAGACTTCCTCCCATGAGAGTAAGTCCATTAGCCAGGGGTTCAACAAAGGGAAAGAAGAGTAGTACCCCGAATACATTGAGTAAGACATGAAATAGTGCTACGCGTTGAGCTGCCCGCGAGGAAGCGAGAGCTGCAATAACGGCAGTGAAGCAGGTGCCGATATTAGCGCCAAAGATAAAGGCGAGCGCGGTAGGCAGAGTTATCCATCCGTCAGCTGTGAGCAGCATAACTATGCCTGTTGTAGCATTTGAGGAATGAAGTAGGGCAGATACTACTGTCCCAGCGATAACTCCTTGGAGGTGATTGTCTCCTAGCTGTCGAAGAAAATCTTGAATTATGGGCAAGTCAACGAGCGGGGCCATCCCAACTTGGAGTAAGCCTAACGCGAAGAAGAGAACTCCTAACCCGAAAAAAGATTGGGAAAGAAACCGCCAACGAGATGGAATAAAAAGAAAACCCAGAGAGCCAAAAACCATAATATAAGGGACAACCTGGTCTAAGGGAAAAGCAAGGAGTTGTGTAGTTAAGGTAGTGCCAATGTTGCTGCCTAAGATGAGTGCGAAAGCGTTAGCAAAAGGGAGAAGTCCAGCATCAACAAAGGATACGGCCATGACGGTCAAGGCTGTGCTGGATTGGAGAAGCGCTGTGGATATTGAGCCACTCCAGAACCCTCGCCAGGGAGTCGCGGTCATCCAAAGAAGTGCTTGGTGGAGGCGATGCCCGGCAAATGATTGAAGCCCTTGTCGTAGGATTTTCATTCCCCAGAGAAGAAGGCAAAGGCCCAGCACTAGGATGGCGATGTACAGTGGTCTCACCTCTTTCTCAAGCAAGTTTAGAGCAAGTTAAGGGACGGTTCTCAACTTGCATTCGGGGCTTGCATTTTTCGACAATGGCCCCGGCCCATTACTTGCAACTCGTGCCCTTTTATTTACGTCCTATCCTAAATATATTGATTTAAAAAAGAGTCAAGAACTTATTTACACAAATCCTTTTGGTACTCTAGCTACTCGACAAATAAAAAAACACTATTTATAAGTGCTCAACAAGAAATTTATTAGGTTGAAAGCGATGCATGTGATGATTGCATAAATTACCTAAAGAGGTGATTATATGAGAGTTCGTCAAGGAAATGTTCGTGATTGGCCTTTTATTTATGCTCTTGGAAAAATTGGTATTCCAGAGAGTATTTCTCCATGGCGTAAGCAGCCCTTGGAGGTAACGCTTAAGTACAGAGAAGAGTTTCTTAAAGGGTTTTGGACCTGGATTCAGCAGTCTAAATCTGAAGTTTTTATTGTCGAGGAGCCAGAGCAGGAGGGTGAAACTAGTGCAAGACCGATCGGATATTTGGTTCTTAATGGTTCATCGCAGGAAGAGTTAACTGGTATTACTCAGGGCTGGATTATGGATATTGTTGTCCTTCCGGAGTGGAGAGGTAAAGGGGCAGGCCGAGTGTTGCTTAATGCTGCAGAAGACTATTGTCGCGGACAAGGAATCCCTTACCTAGGCCTTGCGGTTAGTAGTCATAATGTTAAAGCACTTCGACTTTACGAGAATTACGGTTTTGCAGAGGAGCGCAAACTATTGGTTAAGAAATTAGGATAAAAAAAGCTTGCGACGGATTAACTGTCGCAAGTGAAGTAAAGAGAGGAGTGGGGATAAAAAAATAAAAAAGTGAGACTATTAAGATCATGTCCTGAGGCTTTAGTATTTATACTAGCCTCGGGATATATTTTTTTCCAAGGATTCTTTAGGGGTTAGGAAGAGTTCCCTTTCTTCTCTCCGTGGTATAATATTCATAGTGAGTAGTAAAGCTGGTTTTTAAGCATAATTATACCAGATGTTTGATATAGGAGGGTTATTTTTGGAGCAAAATGAAATTAAAGCGTTGGTCCAATCCGTATTGGAAGAGACTAAGGGAATAGAGGGTTACTTTATAGTGCGTGCTCAGTCCCGTCGAGAATGGAGTATGCGCTTAAGTAATGGACGGTTTGAAAGGGTATCAACTGGGGAAGACAGTGGGCTTGGAGTTCAAGCTTTTACTGAAAAAGGGGCGTCAGGCTTTGCTACCTCAGATGTGTTTGAAGAGGGAGTAGGGAGCAAACTGGTTGAAAAAGCGATTCTGTTGGCTCGGAGAAATGAAGAAATCGGATCGAAGAGGAATCGGCAGATTTGGGAGGCCCCTCGGGTTCAGGAGGAGGTAGCTGATTCTGCTCAAAAGAGGTTTGAAGAAATTCCTTTGGCAGAGCTTGAAGAGATGGTGATGACCCTACATTCCCGTCTGAGGAGTGTTTTTCCCGAGGGAGTGTGGCAATCAAGTTATCGCCAAGTCGAAGAGGTGTGGTGTATAGGACGATCAGATGGAACATTGGTGTCTTTTGGAATTCCACGAGCGGTACTGATGCATCAAGGGACGGTACGCAATCAAGGTAAGGCACAGAGTACGTTGATTCACCGCAGCGGGGTAGATGCAACCTTGCTTTTTGAAGAATTAGAAGATTGTACTTTAGAGAAAAAAGCGATGGACCGGGCTAAATTTGCAATGGCAGTTTGTGGTGCGTCCCAACTGCCGAGCGGTCATTATCCACTGATCATTGATTATGGATTAGCAAAAGGATTAGCGCACGAGGCGTTTGGACATGCAGTAGAGTCTGATCATATGAATGAATCGGTACTTGGTGAAGCAGGAAAATTGCGTAAAGGGCTGCGTGTAGCTAGACCGGGCGTTAGTATTATCGACGGTCCGCTCGTTGGGGACTGGGCGAATCAACCTTTTTCTGCGAATGGACTTCCCAGACAGACTGTGACTATTGTCAGAGATGGAGTGTTAGAAGCGGGGTTAGGGGATATCTTTTCAGCAGAGGAGGCAGGAATGCCTATAACTGGAGCAGGGCGCGCTGAGAGTTATGGACATATTCCATTACCTCGAATGAGTAATATAAGGCTGTTAGTTGATCGTATGCTTCCTTTAAGCCCAGAGGAACATTTGATGGATGAAGTAAAAACTGTGAGAGAGACACTTTTACAACACGGCGAGCTGCTTGAGGGCGAGAAGAATCTACTTCTTTTAGGGTATCGTGGCGGTCAAGTAAATCCTAAAACAGGGGATTTTGTCTTTCAATGTGACGGGATCATTGATGTTGCCGACCCTAATCTGCCGATTTACCAACCTTCAATCTTTAGTGGCAAAATTCTTTCTGCTTTGGAGGCGATCCGTGGTGGACTGGGTGAAGGTTGTTATGATGCTATTGGTACTTGCGGGAAGGGTGGGCAATCAGTGGCTTCAAGTGGCGGAAGCCATCGATACCTGCTCATGGATGCGGATCAACAAGTGAGTTTAGGGGGTGAACAAGCATGAAACTTATAGCGCAATTAGAGGATCTGCTCTACCAGTCCCAGCAGTCGCCGAAGAAGGAGGAGCTCAGGCTCTCAGCTTGGCGAATTGTGGTTCATGAATCAGAAGTAGTGGCCTTAGGAATAAAAGATAATTCCCCAGGCAGTGTATATACTCCACCAAGTTATCGTCAGGGGGAGAGCGGTGATGTTTTTTTGGTCTGGGCGGATGGGACATGCAGTCAGGCCATGGTTCAACTTCCGTTTTCAAGCAGTCCGGAGTATTGGGCTAAAGAATTAGAACAATGGCGGCAGGCGTCTTATGAAGACCCAGATGCAGTACATATTCCTTCTCCTGAATCCTTACCCCTTGTTGCTGTTGAGGACAGAGCTATAAAAGCGATCATTTCTGGAGACGACAAGATTTTATTTGATCAGGCAGACCGTTGGTTAAACGATAAACCCTCTAAGGCTAAAATGCAGGGAAGTATTCAGGCAGCTTGGGGTTATAGGCATGTTCGCACCTCGACTGGTCTGGCTGTTACCTATCAGCAATCTCAATTTGTATCTTGGTTTTCATTTGATAGTTTGATTGGGGGCGGATTTGCTAAACGGAGATTAATTCGACCGGAAGAGCAGGAGGGTTTATGGGCTCAGACGGTGAATCAATACGAATGGATGCAAAAGGAAGCACCCCCTGTTGAACCTAAGACTCAAGTTATTTTTGCGCCTTCTATGACGGAAGACATGCTGAGGCAGTTCATTCTTCCTAATTTTTCGGGAGACAGGGTGATTGAGGGTCAGGGGGCCTTTTCAAAGGAGAGTTTTCTAGAAAGCAAGCAAATATTTCACCAGCAATTCTCCTTAATTATTGATCCACTCCGCCCGTTGGAAATGGGATCATATCTGGTTACGCCTGAGGGGGTCCCCGCAAATCAAACTGTTTTGGTACAGGACGGACAACTAAAGACTCCCTTTCTAAGAATTAAAGATGCCGTTCGATGGGGCGCTAAACCAACGGCAGTTCCCCAAGGAACTGCAGGACTGTACCTTAAGCATCAGACAGAGGTCCCTTGGGTTGAGGCTCTACAGAGGGTGGAAGATGGAGTTCTTATATTATCAGTTCTCGGATTACATACACAGGACTCGGTTTCTGGCTCGTATTCTCTGAGTGCACCTCATAGTTTAAGAATTATAAAGGGTCAAATCGTGGGTAAAACGGATGTAAAATTATCTGGAAACTTTTTCGCGGATTTGGCAGCGTCAACGACAAAGACGGCATTGTCAGACCTCGATATGCATCCATATCTAATAATAAAGACCGGAGTACAAACTCTTTAGAGATAGGGGAGGAAGCGTTTAGAGATGTTGGATTTACATACTCATCTTCTCGGGCATAACGATCGAGAGGCTAACCGGGAAAACATTCGTGCGTTTTTGGATGAAGCGAACCGTCGGGAATTAAAAGAAATTGGATTTGCGGATCACGATTATTACTGGGATCAAATGAACTTTTCCTTAATCCGTGAAGTGGCAAAAGATTACCCTCATTTGTCCGTGAGAATTGGGTTGGAGGCTGAATATCGTCCGCATGAAGAAAGTAGAATCAAGAACTTAGTAGATCAGTATCCCTTCGATTTTGTAATAGGATCTGTTCATGAGTTCGACGGATGGGCCTTTGATATCCCAGAAGAAGAATTCATGCATTGGAAGAAAGATGCAGATGAGTTATATAGCAAGTACTTCGAAGTAGTGACGCTTGCCGCTAAAAGTGGTCTATTTACAACGATTGGTCATCTAGACCTGATTAAAGTATTTGGAGTGCGGCCTGGAAAGGATATCTTAACTCTCGCAGATGAGGCATTAACGACGGTTGCTGAGCATGGTTTAGTGTTGGAAGTTAATACAAATGGTCGGTATAAACCAGTTCAAGAATTTTATCCGGAGAGGCGTCTGTTGGAGGAAATTCAGCGGCGGGGGATTGACTTCACCTTAGGTTCAGATGCTCATTGTGCAGAAAATGTAGGTCGGGATCTAGATGAAGCGAGTCAGTTGTTACGCCAGATTGGTGTAAAATCTCTCGTCGGGTTTTCCAGACTTGATAAAGTAAGCTATTCGCTAGATTAGGGGGGGGGGAACACTTTGGCAGATGTGCCTGATGAGAAATGGCTCATTGAAGAAAGTGCGGCTCAGGCTCGCTATTTCACATGTGCAATTTCCAGGTTTACGCCTCAAGTATCGTTGTGCCTCCTTCTGATTTTCAGATTATATGGCTACTGTTCTATGACTTTGTGGAGAGGCGTTGGACGCTTTTAAAACGATTACGCTGAAACTTGGGATAGACTTTACACTCCGGTGAAACACTAAGTATATATGGTGAGCTGGTTTGTGAAGGAGACGAGAAAATGCCTTGGATAGAGATTGCGCTTTCTCCCCGTTCAGAATGGAATGAGGACGGCCTCGAGGATTGGGCATTAGCCTTAGGGGCCTTTCTAACAGAAAAAGGAACTGAGTTGAATCCACAAATACATATGTTGCCAGGATATAATGTAGTTCGATTGGGAGACACGGAAATTGGAGACATTACTTTAAGCAGCGCTGAGCGGCTTGTGATTTTAGATGGATTATCATTAAAGGGAAATCTGGAATGTGATTTTGCACGTTTTGTCGTTCGTTTTGCCTTACAAATGGGAGCTGTGGGGGTATGTGTCTCTAATGCCAGTTCCTCTGAAAAAGGTTTTTGGAGAAAACTGGGTGGTGTTATCCAACCAGATCCTGTCCCTTTAGAAGGGCCTATTTGTGGTGAGAAAGTAGCTATAAGACAGCTTGCAAAATTCAGTTTACAAGTGATGTATGAGAGTAAGTCTGTGTTATGCTTAGAACCGATTATATGTAATACTCATTCGTCTGGCGTGATAAGCCTTGCTCAACGTCGATTGGAAAAAATGTACGGTGGAATTCCGTTAGGGTTTGCCAGTCGAGTGACTATTCATTGTCCTTGGATTATTTCCCGAGAACAATGGGTGGATTTATTGTCGTATAGCCGATTACAGGCTTTTGATTTATTAGAACAGATTGTGAATAAAGCTCAGGAAGTTTGACTTCCATGTACTGCCATCAATGGTTAGCGTTAAAGAGTTTCTAAAATTGTCTATTGCAATTAAATTGTATATAATGAGATATTAAGATATTACACAGATAGGTAGGGACAGAGGAGAGGGAAGGGATATGGCTACTACTGATTTAGCTCACGAGTTAGCTCGTACACTTAAGGAATCGGATCAATTTAAGCAGTTTCTTAAATCAAAAGAAAAAGTAATGAGTGATGTTAATAACCACAAGATGGTTCGCGAATTTCAATTAAAACAATGGGAGATCCGCGAAGCTCAAATGTTAGAGCAAGAGATTAGTGAGGAAAAGCAACAGGAATTAGAACGTTTATACAGTTTGGTAAGCATAAATCCAACCGCTAGAGAGTATTTGGAAGCTGAATTCAAAGTATCTTGCATGGTTAATGATATTCAGAAGATTATCGGGGAGGCCATTCAAGACGCAATGCCGATAGGTTTTGAGGAAATGACTCCCTGAAAAGGGAAGCTGCTGCAGATGCTCGTAAGCAAGGACTTACCTTATGTTAGAATGGCGTAATTGTCACCCAGGAAGTTGGATTGGAGCACCTTGGGCCGAGGGTTTTTGGCAGAAGGAGCCGTTAGGCATCCACGACCTTTGGACATGCTAAATTAAAAGAGGTGCTAATAAGTGAAAATCGGAATGGTTTGTTACCCGAGCTACGGTGGGAGCGGTGTGGTCGCAACTGAGCTAGGGTATGCATTGGGCGAACGAGGACATGAAGTTCATTTTATTTCCTCAGCTCGACCCTTTCGTTTACGTCGGTTTCATGAGAAACTTTTTTATCATGAGGTGACAGATGTAAGCTATCCAGTGTTTAAATATCCTCCTTACACCCTGTTACTTGCAAATAAAATTGTGGAAGTAGCTAATTATGTAGGGTTAGATTTGATCCACGCCCATTATGCTATACCACATAGTGTTAGCGCATATTTGGCTAAACAAATGATGATGAAGCCGATTCCCCTTGTGACAACTCTACATGGTACTGATGTCACGTTAGTGGGTGCATTTGAAGAGTTTAAGCAGTTAACCTGTTTGGCACTGCGTGTTAGCGATCGAATTACAGCTGTCTCCGATGCTCTGGCAAGGGAAACAGTAGCTACTTTTGGTTCGTTGGATCAGGCCATTGAGGTTATTCCAAATTTCATCGATCCTAAGATGTACTTACCAAAAGGAGGATTGATGGCAAAATGCCGGGAACATTTTGCCCCTTTTGGAGAAAAAATATTAACGCATATTTCTAATTTTCGAGAAGTGAAAAGGGTTGTAGATGTAGTTAAAATATTTGCTCTGGTTGAGAAAGCTATACCCAGTCGACTTCTACTTGTCGGTGATGGGCCTGAAATGGTTAAGGTTGAACGGGAGGTTGTCAAGCAAGGGCTTGAAAGGAAAGTTCAGTTCCTTGGCAAACAAGAAAATGTTCAGGACATATTACAAATGGCCGATGTTTTTATTCTCCCATCAGAACAAGAAAGTTTTGGGCTGGTCGCATTGGAGGCAATGGCCTGTGGAGTGCCAGTTGTTGCCAGTCGGGTAGGAGGATTACCGGAAGTAGTGCAGCATGGAAAAAGTGGTTATCTTGCTGATGTCGGGGATATTCGAGGAATGAGTGAGGCAGTTTTAAAACTGTTGACTGATTTCTCACGATATAAAGCTTTCTCAGAACAAGCTTTAATTAGGGCTAGAGAGACATTTCCAGTTGAACGGGCCGTGAACAGTTATGAGTCAGTATACCAAAACGTAGTTCGTGGTTTGTAGTTGTTGTTCGATACTGGAAGTCTCGTATTACACGAACCACGAACCTCGATTATCGAACATCGAATAGGGGGGGATTAGATGCCAAATCGAAGGACACTGGATCAGTTTGAGAACGAGTTAGAAGCCATTGGCTACATTACTGAACGGGATGATCGAATCGCGCTTACGTCCTTTTTAGCGACCGAGTTAGGTAAACCACTCTTGATCTCAGGACCGGCTGGGGTGGGTAAGACAGAAATTGCCAAAGTATTAAGCCAAGTATTAGGTGCACCCCTAATTCGCTTGCAATGTTATGAAGGGCTGGATGAGACGAAAGCACTCTACGAATGGAATTATCAACGTCAACTCTTAAAAATTCAGATGGGCAGTGAGCATCTTCAAGAGGCAGACCTCTTCTCTACAAACTATCTACTTCCTCGTCCTTTGTTGCAGGCACTTTTAAGTGAGAAAAGGAGTGTGCTTCTTATCGATGAAATTGATAAGACAGATTCTGAGTTTGAAGCATTTCTCTTTGAGCTTTTAGGAGAGTTCCAAGTGACGATACCTGAGATGGGAACTATTAAGGCTAAAGAACGCCCAATGGTGGTATTAACCTCAAATGGAGAAAGAGAGCTCTCCGATGGACTGAAGCGACGCTGTATTTTCCTGTATGTAGAGCCGCCTTCGGTTAATAAGGAAGTTCGTATTCTGAGAGCCAAAGTTCCGGATTTGCCGGAACGATTAGCGTTAGAGGTGGCACGAGCTGTAAATGTTCTTCGAGAACGTCTTTCTCTAAATAAAATCCCCTCGGTATCTGAAACAATGGACTGGGCCAAAGCTCTGCTTGTGATGGGTAAGACTGGTCTCGATCCGGCCTGGGTCGATGCTACATTAACCTTGTTGCTTAAGAGTCAGGATGATGTAGAGCTTTTCTATCGGGAGATGGGAGCAGAACGCCTCCTTTTTGAGTCAAGTAAAATGGCACAAGGAGAAAGGCATGTCTATGGACATCAACATCGATAGAAAAGTCAGCGAATTAGATCGACATTTAGTGGAATTTGCACAGTTGTTAAGAACTGTGGGACTGAAAATTAGCCCTTCTGAAATCACGGATGCAACTGAAGCTTTATCACTTATCGGTTTAGTGGATCGGGATAAAGTAGAGGCTATTCTGCAAGCGACACTTGTTAAGAATGTTCAACATATTTCAGCTTTCAAAGAAGCCTTTCGAGCATACTTTGCTTCTTTGGAACAAAAAGAAGCATGGCAGAAGGATGCTGCCCAGAAAACAAACCAATGGAACGAACAGATTGAGAGTACGTATCAAGATCTGCGCTTTCAGGACAATGAATTGGATATTAGTGAGGAACAGAGGGCGATTTATGCCAGTTTGCCAGAAAGGGATAAACAACGCTTGCGTGATTTCCTGCAGAGATCGTCAAATGGTACACGGAGCGGAGTTCCGGTAGATCATTCGTATCAGCCCATGGTAGAACGGGTTCTGCGGGGTTCCTTGGAGTATTGGCGTAAGAAATTAAATGAGGATGAGCCAATTCTTTACCCAGGATCAACGAATGGGGTTCTTTCCGAGGTGGAACGTGCGTTGCGTGACCGAGAAGTCGAGGTCATAGCTCGAGATTTGAAGAAGATTTCCCCCGAAGAATGGCCAGAGGTTAATCGCTTAATCCGTCGCCTTAGTCAACGTCTTGCCAATCAAGTAACTCGCCGCTATAGGGCGGCTCGGAGACGAGGTGGATTGGATATGCGCTCTACTTTGCGAAAAAATTTACGCTATGGCGGGGTGCTTGTAGATCGAAGCTATCGAAGTCGCCGTAAAGGAAGGCTCAGAATTGTTTTACTCTGTGATATATCAGGGTCTATGCTTAAATATACAGAGTTTATCTGGCAATTTGTTTATGGACTTTCAACTGTTGTAAGTGGAATAAAAACATTCGCCTTCGGAGAAGAGCTGATTCCCTTGATCGGAAAGTTTAGAAAAGGTCAGACATTTGAAGCAATGGTTAAAGAAGCGCTCTCAGTATCGGGGAAAGAGTGGGGGGGCGGGACCAATCTTGCTAATGCCTTAGAAACTTTACAGAAGAAGTATCCTGATACGTTTACTAAGCAAACCTTGCTGCTTATCGTCAGCGATGCACAAACTCTTGAAGGTGAAAAGGCTGCAGTGTTACTGAGTTGGGTCCGCAGACATGTTCGTGAGGTGCTGTGGCTCAATACTCTTCCCGAACGTCGCTGGTCGGAAACCCCTTTTGTAAACGCGTTTCTTCCTTTCTGTCAAATGTATGAGTGTTATACGCTCGGCCATTTAACCCAGATTTTAAACAAGCAATTCTAATTAAATTGCTTGTTTATTTTTATGTTAAAAGGAGCATACTATAACTAAAGTATTTGTACAGAAACACACAAAGGTGTGAGGGGGTAAAATTTATGTTGGAAAAATGTCGAGCCTGTGGTTTTGAACATGAAGATTTAGGGCATATTCTTTTTCGTAGAAATCATGTAAGTAATCGGGTGTTGCCTTATTGTTCACATTGTATGCGTCGGCTTTATCAAGTGCCTTACAGGCCAGGACGAGATATTTAAGCTAATGAATAATTTATTATGTAATGGAAAAGCTATTATTTTTTAGCTTGCCTTTTTTCCGTGGCTTTGGTATATTGATTCTGAAGTTCGGAGAAGAGGGGATGTTTGGTATGGCATACGTGATTAGCTCGGAATGCATTAGCTGTGGTGCCTGCGAAGGAGAATGTACGGTATCAGCAATCAGCGAAGGTGACGGTCAATACGTTATTAATGCAGAGCTTTGTATCGATTGCGGTTCATGTGCTACTGTCTGTCCAGTTGAAGCACCAAATCCTGCTTAAAGATTGGCAAAAAAAATTTAGTAGTATAAAAAAGGAGAGTTATTTAACTCTCCTTTTTTATGCTACTAAGAACCCCTAACTGAATTATTTTATTAACAATTAACAACTCTTATGAAGGTCGAAGGTTCTTCGGTTGACAAATTTACTATATTGACTTAAAATCTAATTAAAAGTAATTTCAAACTAAAGGAAGGTTACGGGCATGAATGCAATCGGAATTCTCAAACAATTAAAAGATAAAGGTGTCCGTTTTACACCTCAGAGACAAGCAATTTTAGAATTCTTGCTTGAAACTCAATCCCATCCCACAGCTGACGAAATTTATCATCACGTAAAGGCGAAATTTCCGGGGGTTAGTTTGGGGACGATTTATAATACACTAAACATGCTAAAAGAGCATGGACATCTTTTAGAGTTGTCTTATGGGGATATGGCTAGTCGTTTTGATGGCAACCCCAATAACCATTATCATATTGTATGTTCAAAGTGTGGCAAGGTAGCAGATTTTCACGGACCTCTAATTAATATGGAACAAGAAGTAATGGAGAAATCTGGTTTCCTAATTTTGGGACACCGCATGGAGTTTTATGGTGTTTGTCCGGAGTGCCGCAAGGATGAGCAGATGAATTAAGGTGCAGACTATACAAAACTCATTGGGTAAACGTAGTCCTTCATTGGGGCTAGTTTGCTAATGGGTTTTTTTTATTTTATTGCTCGCAAGGGTTTTTAATAATCTTTCACGAATATCTCAATAATCATTATGAATTGAACAAATACTAGAAGGGGCCGCTTTATGTTTAATCGTCGCTTCATATTTTTTATTGTTTTATGGGTACTATCATTAGCAACTCTATGGTGGAACTGGCAAAGTTCTGTAGGAGAGTCTCTTTATGCAGGGCAAAGTGGTCTAAGCTCTGCACGCTTAACTCAGAATTTAAACGGGAATTGGAATCAGTTTTCATCATTGCGTCAGGCTTGGACAACGGAATCCGAGCGTACCCAAGGGAAAAATAACCAATCCTTTCTAACCAAAGGAACCTCTTTAGTCCTTCCTTCAAGTGCGAGATTTTCCGTCGTAACTAAACGGCTTCAGATTCCAGGGGAGTGGAGTTCGCGAACAATGGTGCTTACATTTAATGGAGTACAGGGGCATGCGAATGTATACTTAAATGGAATCTCTAGTAGTCAGAAAGTTGGAGAATTTGAAGGAAGTGGAGGAGCGGACGAATTAGAGATTTTACCCAAGGCATTTCTCTATGGAGAAGATAACATTCTCTTAGTTGAGCTCACGGGAAGTGCTGAGCAGCATGCTACGTTATTAGGTTCCTCCTGGCCAAAATCTGGGTATATTAAGGGCGATATTAGTTTAGATGCTGTTGTGGAAACGACAATTCTAACACCACAAGTAAATGTTAACTGGTTAGAGACTACCGCCCAAATAACAATAACTACGAATTTGTTGCATCGAGGGTTTGCACAGGAAGGACCTTGGACGGTTTATGGTGTAATCTCGGATGGCTCTGCAGGCTTAGCAGAGCAGACAATTATAGTAAATTCCGAGGAAAGCGCTGATCGACAACCGGTAACTTTAACCTTTACGCTCCCGGATGCCAGGCGTTGGACAATGGAGGATCCTTTTCTCTATCAACTTCATCTAACGGTTACGAACAGTAAAGGTGACGTTGATGATTTGTCGTTACCCTTGGGCCTCCGTACGATCTTCCTTGAATCGGGTAATTGGAAATTGAATGAGCAAACAATCCTAATCTCAGGAGAGGCTTTGACTCCGCAAGAGGAATATCGTCTTCGAAATACAGGAGAGTTGGAGTCCTGGTTAATATCTGAACGACAAAAAGGAAAAAACCTTATATACTTTATTGGGCAACTTCCAGATGAGATCTGGCTACAAACGGCTGATCGAGTAGGAATAGGTGTGTGGGCTGAATTGCCTGTTGAGTTGGTTCCATCTAAAAGACTTCCACAACCGAACGTTTTCCAGGATGTAATCTCAGAGAAAAAGCTTCATCCATCTCTTTGGGCCTGGACAGTGGGTAAAGGATTAAATTCTAGTGAATTGGCGCAAACGTATTATCAACAAGCTGAAAAAGAAGTTCAACCCAATTTGGCCTTTGCCCTAAAACTAATCCCCGACCTTCGCACAGGGCTGTCCGAGGATCAATCGATTTATATCGAAGGACCGATAATTAAAGGAGTATGGGGAGTAGTGACTGCAGAAACTCCTTTGACCACAGATGTTCTTTGGGCTAAGGAAGTTATTCTCGCTGGAACTTGGGCTATTTTGATGATTATTCTAGTTTGGATGAATATCCGGTCGGTTACATGGCGCTATAAGGAAATAGGAGACAAAAAACCGAAACGTCGTTTGCGCAATGCTTGGCTATGGAATGGGTTGTTCGTGTTTGCCCGTGTTTGTATGGTGGCAGGGTTAATAACTTCCGGACTATTTCGGATTCCGATTCATGTGAACCCCTGGTTTTCGCATTTGTTGCCGGGTATTCAATTGTTGCAAGCACAGTCCCCTTGGCTTATATGGGCGATGTTTGTGGAGTTAATTATATTTATTCGAATACTCCAGATTGGAATAGTTATCCCTCATTTACCGGATACACCACATGAAGTCCGTCTTATTTATTGGTTGGAAAGGCGTTATCGATGGGCAGTATTTGTCGCAATTGGGTGGGCGTTAATGCCTTGGGGGATTCCATATTATGTCCCGGTTGTGGGTTACATCCTCCTTGTATGTCTATTTTTGCCTGTTCGTATTCATGATATCCACCGTATTGGAGGGCATTACCGTCCATTCCTATGGGTGCCTGGAATTATTATTGCTTCTTTATTTGTGTGGGCTCTTTTTTACTCGGCGGATTGGTTCTTTCTTTGGAATATGTTGAAACCGCTGACCGAATCAATAATCGAGCAATTACAAACGATATGGTGAAATACTCTATACATTCTGTTTCCCACTTCTTTGTGGAGGGGAGCTTCTTAAGAATTCAGGTAGGGCAGAGACCACATATTAAGTCTCGATAATAACTTAAGATGAACGAGTTGACTTAGTGTCTCGTACTATAATGGGTCGTCAAAGTATTAATTAATTTTAGATGGGGAGGTTAAGCTTATATGAAGAATGAAGGATTTACACCTCGCTTTTTGGCAACAGGAGTAGGGAGCGTTCCTCAAACTAGCGGTGAAGAGGCTTTAGATTTAATTTGGAATAGGGTTCCCTTTGCGCCGCATTGGCCTCAACTCCCTAACTTGGGAGCTGAGAGTTCCTTTATTGGGCAGTACCTCAATGCCTTGATTAAAACAGGAGTTATTGGTAATGTCACGAATCCGAAGTTTCAAATAGAAGAGCAAGATTGGGTAGAGCGCATGACTGAGTTTTATTCACTTTATTTAGAGGGCATTGAGGGAGATGAACAAGCGTTTGATCGCTTTGGCTTCAGCTCACAGGGTGGAGAAGGATTCGAAGCTTTCTATCGTAATCTTGAATGTTTCGGAACACGAGATGCTGTAATACTAAAGGGGCAGCTCAGTGGGCCTCTAACGCTCGGAATGCAAATCACGGATAAAAATAGGCGATCAAGTTATTATGATGAAACTCTTAGAGATATGTTGGTTAAGACCCTTGCTTTGCATGCTGAGTGGCAAACGAAACGACTTCGAAAGTTTGGCTTACCTGTGATTATGACAGTAGATGACCCTGGGCTTTATGGTTTTGGTGCTTCAACCCATGTAACCCTAAATCGAGAGCACCTGATAACAGAGTTAGACTCGATTTTCGAGGGAATTCTCCGCCAAGGAGGGATTCCAGGTGTACATGTCTGTGCAGGGATGGATTGGACTCTTCTGTTTGATTCAAAGGTTCAAGTTGTGAATTTTGATGCCTATGACTATATGAAGAGCATGATGGTTTTAGCAGAGCCTCTTAACAGATTTTTATTACGTGGAGGCATCCTCTCTTGGGGTATTGTTCCTACAAATCAAGTCGCATGGGAAGAAACTGCGCAAAGCCTGATACTTCGTTTGGAGAATAATATTAGGGAACTTGTAAAACGTGGAGTTGACGAAACTCTCCTTCGCCAACAAAGTATGTTAACCCCAAGCTGTGGGACGGGTACGCTCCAAAAAGACTTGTCAGAACACATTTATAAACTCTTGTCTGAGGTGGGGACTTGTATGACACAGCGCTCAGTGCTTACGACGCAGAGCAAACTAACCGTTTAAGCGCCTGTCTTTGCCCGCCAGATGAGCCGTCCTTGGCTCACTGGCGGCAGTGTACATCCGACGTCCATGGATGGACTAGTGTCCCCGGAGCCAAGGATGGCGGGAGGGGACCTTGTACACTGCCCCGTGTCTGGGGTTGCTTTCAGGGGGAAGAAGGGACGTTTCGTGGGTCCAGTCTTAGGTTGCTTAGAGATGTTTGGTTTGTGTGACTCATTGCGTCTCCGAGTTAAACGTGGCGAAATTGTACGATCTACAGCAATTGAACCCCGTATTTCGAGCCTCGGACCTCGTACTTCGATTAACTGGTTGCATATCCGACAATTTTGCTCTATAATAAAACCTAGTATTTTACTAAGAAATACAGAGGGGGAATTTACATGCTTACGAAAGAAATGACTGTGGGCCAAGTGCTAAGACAATATCCTCAAACTGTTCAAGTTTTCCTAGAACTTGGGATGCATTGTTTAGGATGTCCGTCTTCCACCATGGAAAGCGTCGAAGGCGCGGCTTTAACTCATGGGAAAAATCCAGATGAGCTAGTTGAAAAACTAAATAAGGCAATTGCTGCCGTATAGAAATATCCTTATATTTTCTGCGGGGAGAAATGGATTTTTAAATTTCATAATTAGTGGTTAGTTAATAGAGCTGGTCTTATTAAAGACCGGTTCTCTTTTTTTGTTCTGTGTAAAAGCTTGGCGCTAGCTAACATTTCTAAATGACAATCCTTTCAAAGGTTTTGGACAGGATTGTTTAACCTAAATCATCAATGGATTGTTTCTATAGATTAAAGTACAAGTGTTTTACTCGGACTCAATTTATTAAAGTTTATATACATGCTAAATTCATTAGCTTGGGGGGAAGTTTATATTGTTAAAAAAATAATTTTGGTTATTTTGATGTACATACACACTATGCCATAATTACCATATATTGTTATTAGTTAAGAGCAAGAAATTAAAAATACGAATGGATTTATCTTGCTAAAGTTGAAGGAGGAAAATTGATATGGAATTACGTTCCGTTGCTTATAACCCCACTTTTACACCAGGGATGTCTGGAATGCCAGGGATGCAAGGAATGCCAGGGATGCAAGGAATGCAGGGAATGCCAGGGATGCAAGGAATGCAGGGAATGCCAGGGATGGAAGGGATGCAGGGTATGCCAGGGATGGAAGGAATGCCAGGGATGCCCGGAAGTATGATGCATGGCGGTCCTGGCATGTATCCGCCAGGTGGATTCGTGAATCTAGATGTTGACATGGACCCTGGTTTTGTTTCGCTTGATCTTGATGGTCCTATGCCTTGCTCACCGTGTGGTACACCCGTAAAGCATCATTATTATCATCAGCCTTGTCCGGTGCCAACCCCAACCCCAATCCCTACTCCAGCACCTGAAGTTTATGTTGTTAAAAAAGGAGACACAGTTTGGAAAATTGCTAAACGCTATGGCACGACAATGCAAGCCATTATTCTTGTAAACAATCTGCGTAACCCAGATCTTATTTATCCAGGTCAAATCCTTTTGATACCTGGAGCAAATACAGGAGAATTTTACGGCTAAAATCTAACAAATATTTATAAATAACCTTTAAAAGATCTAAACTCTGAGTGGAAGACTTGGGGTTTAGACCTTTTTGTTGCGAGAAAGTTTCTTAACACATTCGTATTACAACCCTTTTTGATTGTCTGGATGTTACAGAAGACTGTTAAGACGTTAAACTCTAAAGAGCTTTGTGGGATTGGTGAATGCATACGATTGAATGGTGCTGGACATATTGTTTAGAGGTTTAAAGGCCATTTTAGTATATTATGCAGGTATAATGATGACTTGAATAGAATAGTGGAAAATTGTATGGAAGGAGAGAGGTAACGTGGATTATCAGGTTGGTATACTTGGTGGAGGACCTGGAGGATATGTTTGTGCTTTAAGAGCTGCCCAATTAGGTTTATCGGTAGTGCTGATTGAGGGTGACCGATTGGGTGGTACGTGTTTGAACCGTGGGTGTATCCCTACTAAGGCCTTGGTGAAGAGTGCGGATTTATGGCGTGAGATGGGACGTGCTGAAGAATTTGGCATATTTGCTGGTGAAAAACGGATGGATTACGGGGCTGTTGTCGCTCGAAAAAATCAAATAGTCAATTCGCTTGTAAGTGGTGTAGAGAAGTTGATGAAAGCCGCGAATATACGTGTGGTGAAAGGGTGGGGTGAATTAAAAAAGGCAGGGCAGATTTCGGTAACGACGGAAAGTGGAGTGGAAGATTTTGAAGTAGAAAATGTTATTTTAGCGACTGGATCTGTCCCTGCACGTATCCCCATTCCAGGGTCTGACCTCCCAGGAGTAGAGACCAGTGATGAGATTCTTGAAGGGATTGATCTGCCTAAACGCCTAGTTATTATCGGCGGTGGGGTCATTGGCTTAGAGTTTGCCTCAATATATGAGGCCTTTGGAGTAAAAGTAAGTGTAGTGGAAATGCTTCCAAGTCTGTTGCCTACGATTGATGAGGAAATTCCAAAGCGTTTAACTCCCTTGTTAAAACGCAGTGGAATAGATATTTTGACGAAGACGGCGGTAAAGCAGATTCGCCAAGAAGGGGAAAGCTTGGTAGTTCAGATTAAAGATGCTAAAGGAGTAAGAGATATTCCTGCTGATCGGGTCCTTATATCTACGGGTCGCAAGCCGAGTATGAGGGGGATCGACGTGGATCGTTTAGGTCTGGAGTTAGAGAGAGGAGTCATTAAGGTGAACGCTCAGATGCAAACGAATCTTCCCAATGTTTATGCCATTGGTGATGTCGTCGGAGGAATCATGTTAGCCCATGTGGCTTCTGAAGAAGGAATCATTGCAGTAGAACATATCGCAGGACATTCAGTCGAAATGAGTTACAGAGCTATACCAAGTGCGATTTTCACCCATCCTGAAATTGCTGTCGTTGGGTTTACGGAGCAGGAACTTAAAGCTTCAGGAAAAGATTATCGAGTAAGCAAGTTCCCATTTTCCGCTAATGGCAAGGCCTTAGCCTTAGGTGAGAGTATTGGGATCGTTAAGATCTTGGCAAATGCTGAAGGAGTCATTGTTGGAGCTAGTATCATGGGACCCCAGGCTAGCACCTTGATCTCTGAATTAGTAATTGCAGTAGAAAAAGGACTTCGGGCGAAAGATATAGCGCGTACAGTCCATGCCCATCCGACATTGCCGGAAACCATTATGGAAGCAGCGCATGGGATTGACGAAAAACCACTCCATTTAGCTTAGTCTATTGTGGTTAGGTGAATCGATCATCTAAAGCTGAAGATTAAAGTAATATGTTCAAGCGTCGTTTAAGTGTCCACTTAGACGGCGCTTGTTTTTGTTTTCAAAAGCTTAAGTAATTTGACCTTAAATATGATTATTTCCACGGCTCCACTTCTTGTAAGTGGGGAGTTTATTTACACACAGTTTAGGTAAGACTAGAGTCCCATTCGTGACATTGGGAAAACGACAGTATTTGTCACTATTTACCAAAAATCATTGAAAACTATTAATTAGTATGTTGCTTTAGCGACTTTACTATATAAATCCAGGAAATGTTTACCGCTTTAAGCGGGTCAGTCGACAAAATTTGACAGCCAATTGGGTAGATGGAGTAGGACCTTCTTCCTTAATTAAGACATTTTCAAAAAAAGAATAGATTAGGTTGCAGGATAATTTTTTAGGACGTAGAATAAGTGGAGTAATGTGGAGTGAAGTGGGGCTAATTGCCACAGCAGTGGGGTGAACAACCATGTTCATGGGGGAGTACATTCATACAATCGATGGAAAAGGCCGGTTGATTATTCCTGCTAAATTCCGAGAAGCCTTAGGTAAACAATTTATTGTGACCAAAGGCTTAGATCACTGTTTGTTTGTGTACCCTCCTTCAGAATGGAGCACCTTGGAAAAGAAACTGCGTGAGTTGCCGTTTACTCAACCTGATGTGCGTGCATTTGTCCGTTTCTTTTTTTCTGGGGCAACGGAATGTGAACTGGACAAGCAGGGAAGAATTCTATTGCCAGCTAATTTGCGTGATTATGCGCAATTAGAGAAAGATCTGGTTTTAGTAGGAGTATCAAGTCGTGTCGAGATTTGGAGCCAGACACTTTGGACAGAATACAGTCAGCAAGCAGAAAGTGCTTATGCCAGTGCTGCTGAATCTCTAGTCCAGCTCGGAATATAGAAAGGAACGGATTAACTTGGAGTTTCATCATGTAACAGTATTGTTAGAAGAGACTGTGGATTCAGTTGTTACTGACCCCGCGGGTAGATATGTTGATTGCACCTTAGGTGGTGCCGGGCATAGCCAGAGGATTTTATCAAAGCTTGGAATTTCTGGGAAATTGATCTGTTTTGACCAGGACGGACAAGCTATTCGTCATGCAGAAGAAGTTTTTGGACAGGATGAACGGGTTACATTAGTCAATCGAAACTTTGAGTCTTTGGAGGAAACTCTAAGAGAATTAGACTTACTTCCGGTCAATGGAATCATCTTTGATTTAGGAGTATCGTCTCCACAATTGGATGAAGCCGAACGGGGTTTTAGTTATATGCAGGATGCACCCTTGGATATGCGTATGGATCCTACGGGTGTTTTGAATGCCAGGGAGATTGTAAATTCGTGGACTGAGGAGAAATTAGCGCAGCTTATTTGGGACTATGGAGAAGAGAAATGGTCGAAACGAATCGCGCAATTTATTGTCCAAACTCGCAAGGAGCGGCCGCTGGAAACCACGGGGGATCTTGTACAAGCGATTAAAGCTGCAGTTCCAGCAGCGGTTAGACGAAGTGGACCACATCCGGCAAAACGCACATTCCAGGCTATTCGAATTGTAGTGAATGATGAACTTGGGGTCTTGGATCGAGTGTTGGATCAAGCGCTAAGTTGTTTGGATCATGGAGGAAGAGTTGGTGTGATTACTTTTCACTCACTTGAAGATCGCATAGTCAAAGATAGAATGAAATCCTGGCTTGGGCGATGTACGTGTCCTCCAGAATTACCGATCTGTCGATGCAACGCAAAAACTATAGCAAAGGTGTTAACAAGAAAACCTATTCTTCCATCAGAAGAGGAAATAGAGCGTAATCCTAGATCCAGAAGTGCAAAATTACGGGTCGCCGAAAAAATATAACGTCTAAAGCGATAGGAGGAGGAATACCCATGGTAGTGGCGCAGGAAACGGTTGAGTGGCGGGAGGCTTTGACGCAAACCCATGCCGAGATAAATCCTCAACCTGTGAGAAAAGGGAAAGGGTACTCTAAGATTAAAAGCATTATGGTGTTGACATTAATTGTTGGTCTAACTGGTGCAATCGGAGCGGAAACAATTCATCTGACTGTTGTCCAAGGAGCGCAGATTCGGTCCTTAGAAAATGAAATTTCCGCAATCAAAACGAGGAATGATCTACTCCAGATGGAGGCCGACAAACTTCGTTCAGTAGGACGGATTGAGAGTGTAGCCCTATCTATGGGTATGGAAAAACCTACGGGGAAAGTGTATATGGCAGGGGTTGTGCCTGCGGCCAAAAATGAAAAGGGGGCTCCGTTGACCCAAGCCGAAACTAGAGCCTCAGAGGCTAAACCTTCGGCACTTAAACAATTTTCTCAAAAATTTACTAGCTTTTTTGCTTCAACACAACGCTAAGAGAAAGGCGCTTTGGGTACGCGGGGACCCCGGAGAGGTGGGGGTGAGGACTGTGAGTCCTTATGTCGTCATGCGTAAACGAATCGCTTTTCTTTTTTTGTGTGTCAGTATCTTTTTAGTCATTTTAATTGTCCGATTAGGTTTCGTGCAACTAAGTCAAGGAGCCGATTTGCGTAAAAAGGCAGATGATTCTCATTTCCGCGGTGTTCCCGTGGCGCCCAAACGTGGAAATATCGAAGATCGTGAAGGAAATGTTTTGGCGATGAGTGTCAGCACTGAAACAGTGTATGCTGTTCCGGCGGAGGTTCGGCAGTCCGGCCGGGCCAAAGAGATGGCAGCATCTTTGTCTCCTTTGCTTGGGAAGCCTGCCCAAGAAATTGAAGCGCGTATTACAAAACGTTCGGCCTTGGAATATGTACAAAAGCGGGTTAGCCCAGAGGTAGCAGCACAGGTGCGAGCGTTAGCGCTTCCTGGAATAGGAACTACGGAGGATAGTCAGCGATATTATCCAAATGGAACCCTTGCGGCCCATATAATCGGATATGCTGGAATTGACAATCAGGGTCTTGAAGGAATAGAGTTGACAAGGGAATCTGAGCTGAAAGGGATTCCTGGAAGTATCCTTCAAGAATTCGGGGCCAATGGAATTCCTCTGCCTGAGGCAGAACATCAGTACTTAGCTCCAAAACAAGGAAACACTGTCAGATTAACGATTGACAAAAATATTCAAGCTTTTGCGGAACGCGAATTGCAAAAGCTAATGACCGGTCAAGGTGTCAATATGAACGGACAAGTGCCAAAGAGTGCATCGATCTTGGTGATGGAGCCTAATACTGGAGAGATGCTTGCCTTAGCTTCTGCACCGACCTTTGATCCTAATCGATATCAGGAAGCAGATCCTAGTACCAGGCGAAATATTGCTATTCAGAATGGATATGAACCTGGATCTACCTTTAAGATCATTACCTTAGCCGCTGCTTTAGAGGAAAAGAAAATTAAGCTCAATGAGCACTTTTTCGATAAAGGAGCTTATACGGTCTTAGGGAAGAATGTACGCTGCTGGAAAGCAGGAGGACATGGTGATCAAACCTATATGGAAGTAGCCGAAAACTCCTGTAATCCAGGTTTTATTGAAATGGGACAACGTCTCGGGATGGACAATTTTTATAAGTATCTGCGTGATTTTGGATTTGGCCAGAAGACTGGAATTGAGATGTCTGGTGAAGCAGTAGGCATTTTAGCAAATAAGAAAAAGGCTACAGCGCTAGATCTGGCGACTATGTCAATTGGTCAGACGAATAACGTTACTCCTATTCAGCTATTAACTGCAGTTTCAGCAGTGGCCAACGGTGGGACGTTAATGAAACCTCAGCTTGTAAAAGAAATTGTTGGCCCCAGCGGAAGGGTGATTACCCCCTTTGAAAAAGAAGAAATCAGACGTATTATCAGTGAGGATACTTCAAAATTAGAACGTGAGGTTTTAGAATCTGTCGTAACCAATGGAACCGGACGTCGTTCTTTTCTTCCGGGATATCGTGTGGCAGGAAAGACAGGGACTGCCCAAAAAGTACAGAATGGCGGGTACATCCAAGGGGAATATGTTGCGTCTTTTGTAGCGTTTGCCCCTGCAGACAAACCACGACTGGCCATCTTGTGTGTAATAGACGGTGTACCATTTTATGGTGGTGTTGTGGCATCTCCTGTAGTCCAGACTGTCCTGCTCGATTCCTTAAGATACCTAGGTGTTAAGCCGGATCCCAAGGCACCATTGACACCTGGCAAGCCTATGCCCGGCCTTGAATTTTCACCCATCAAAAAGGCTGCGACGGTTCCTTCGGTCGTAGGCTTGCCTTTAGCTGAGGCGAATAAGATTTTAACTCAAGCTGGGTTCAAGACGATGACGGAAGGCAAAGGTGAGGTAGTGCTGGATCAGATTCCTCACGGGGACTCGCAAGTAGAAGCTGAATCGAGTATTCTCCTTTATCTAGGAGCAGAGGCATCTACACCTACCCTTACTCCTTGGTGGGAAGATGAGGATGAGGATATTGAAGCCATTCGTAGTCTGACAGGGCGTTTGCCGATTTCGGTTAGTCCTCTGGGGCGTTGATCGGTTGTATAACGTCTGTTGGAGGTTTAATTTGTCTATAATAAATTTAGGTTTAATATATTGAGATTAAATGGTGTCCAAAAAAGTTCGAAAGGAAAGATGAGGGAATGCCAACAGCGAACAAATCACTAATAGACATTATTAGCGAAATTGAGGTTGAGGCTTCTTCGGGAGATTGTCAAGTCGTCGTCCGTGGGATGTCAATGGATTCGCGGCATGTTCAGGCAGGTGATCTTTATGCCTGCGTACCGGGCTTTCAAGTAGATGGTCATGATTTTGCGGCTAGTGCTGTAGCCTCTGGAGCTGTGGCGTTAGTTGTCGAACGGTTTTTACCACTTGATGTTCCTCAAGTTAAGGTTTCGAATGTACGCCAAGTTATGGGGACTTTGGCCGCCATCGTTTATGGTCACCCCAGTGAGCAACTCGAATTGGTAGGCGTGACAGGAACAAATGGGAAAACAACAATTACCTACCTTATTGAGAAAATCGGGATAAAGCAGGGCAAGAAGGTTGGTTTGATAGGAACGCTGGGGTCCCGAATCGACGGTCGAGATATTCCTGGGGATAGAACCACACCGGAGGCTATTGAGGTCCAAAAACTCTTAGCAGAAATGGTTGCTGAAGGAGTAAGCTTGGCAGTAATGGAAGTTTCATCTCATGCTTTGGACCTTGGGAGGGTTGCTGGCTGTGAGTTTGATATGGGAATTTTTACAAATTTGACACAAGACCATTTAGATTATCATAAAACAATGGAGGACTATCTATCTGCAAAATCGCTCTTGTTTGCAAATTTAAAAGGCAATAAACTGCTTAAAATTAGTATTTTGAATGGGGATGACCCTGCATTTAGGGAATTGAGTCAGGCGTCAGTAGCTCCAGTTGTGAGTTATGGGATTAACAATGCTGTTGATTACCGGGCGGAGAATGTTGAAGTTACCCCACAGGGGGTACAATTTCAGGTTCGGTTTAGTGAAGGTATACAAGATATTTGGTATGCGACCCCAGGGTTTTTTAGTGTCTATAATGCATTAGCTGCGTTTGCTTGGGGAGTCGAAAGAGGATATCAACCCTCAACTGTTGCAGAAGCTCTCGCAGAAATCTCAGGTGTTCCTGGACGCTTTGAGAGTGTTCGTCAAGGTCAGCCATTTCAGGTGATTGTGGATTATGCGCATACACCTGATGGTTTAGAGAACGTAGTGCGTACGGCTCGGGATTTTACTCCAGGGAGACTCTTGACAGTCTTTGGTTGCGGAGGCGACCGAGATCGGACTAAACGTCCGCTCATGGGGAAGGTAGCCTCACAAGGGAGCGATTTCCTCTTTGTGACATCAGATAACCCTCGTACAGAGGACCCTGATCAAATTATCGAAGAAATTTTAACCGGAGTTTCTGGAGTAGATTATGTTACTTTACGAGATCGAAGAGAAGCCATTTGGAGGGCTTGTCACCTGGCCAGACCAGGAGATACAATTTTGATCGCAGGGAAAGGTCACGAAACTTATCAAATCTTTGGGACTGAGGTTCATCCGTTTGATGACAGGGAAGTAGCACGCGAAGCACTGAGGGGGCTAGGCTATGCGCAAATGGACAACTGAAGAAGTTGCTCGAGTTACGCAAGGAAGTTTGGTTGGGAACTCTAATTTGGAGGTTCAAGGGTGCATCCTAGATAGTCGTCAAGCCCGGGGGGGAGAAATGTTTTTCGCTCTGCCAGGGGGACGAGTGGATGGGCATGATTATATTGAAGCTGCTTGGAAAAATGGGGCAGTACTCGTAATCGTCGATGAAGCACGTTTCCAGGGGGGTAAAACTAAGCCTATTGTTCCTGAGGGTAAAGCTATTTTGCTTGTTAAGTCTGTTTTTGCCGCACTTCAAGAACTAGCACAGAACTGGCGTATGGAACTTAAGGCCAAGGTGGTCGGAGTTACAGGGAGTACTGGAAAAACTACCACTAAGGATATGATTTACGCAGTCTTGTCCAAACAGTTTCAAGTTTACCGTAATAAAGAAAATAATAACAATGAATTAGGTCTTCCGTTGACAATCCTTAATGCGCCGCTTGGTACAGAGATCTTAATTCTCGAGATGGGTATGCGGGGCTTGGGTGAGATAAAGGCACTATGTGAAATAGCTAAACCAGATATTGGGGTAATAACCAATATTGGTACAACTCATTTAGAATTACTTCTTACCCAGGAACGAATTGCTCAAGCCAAGTGGGAGCTTGTTGAGGCACTCCCTGATGCAGGAATTGCCATAATTAACGCTGAGGATTTATTCTCAGTGCAGAAGGCTAAAGAAGATTTGCATTTAATTTGCTTCTATGGCTTGGAAGGAGCTTTTGCAGATCCAAACATTAAAGGAATTAAGCCTCGGCCCTGGGGAGAGTTGGGGACGACTTTTGACGTAAACTATAAAGGGCAGAAAATGACGGCTAATCTGCCGTTGCCGGGTACTCACAACGTATTGGATGCTCTGGCGGCCTTAGCAGTGGGTACAGTGTTTGGAGTTTCATTGGATAAGGGATGTATTGGACTTAGTGAGTTGGAATTATCTAGAATGAGGTTAGAAGTTCGACAGGGAGTATTAGGAAGCATCCTAATTAACGATGTTTATAACGCTAATCCAGTTTCAATGCAAGCCTCGCTACAAGTACTTAAAGAGCGGGCAGGTGGGAACAAGACTATAGCAATTTTGGGCGATATGTATGAACTTGGCGACTCTGCAGAGTCGGGTCATAGAGAAGTGGGGCGAACCCTAGCAGGTCTAGGAGTAAGTGAACTTATAACCGTGGGAAATTTAGCAGTAGAGATCGCACAAGGGGCTAGGATGGCTGGATATGCTGAGGATCAGATTAAGGTGACAGGATCACATGAAGATGCGGTCGAGAAAGCGCTAGATCTTCTACTGTTGTTCGGTACGGGGACTTGGGTACTCATTAAGGGTTCGCGAGGAATGCGAATGGAAGAGATCACTGCAAAACTTGAAAGATCAGAGTAAAGGATGGAATAACACATGTCTGAGCGTTTGGTCTTGGCGGCAGGATTAGCCCTGATTATTACGTTGGTCCTGAGCCCTTTTTTGATACCGGTCTTAAGGATCCTTAAGTTCGGTCAAAATATACGCGATGATGGCCCTAAAAGACACTTAAAAAAGGCCGGAACCCCTACAATGGGTGGCATAATTTTTCTTGTCGGTATTATAGTCAGTTCTTTGTTTGCTGCAGAACAACCCACCTCCTTGGAAATGGTGACTTTGGTTGGGATTACACTTGGATTTGGATTAATTGGATTTATTGACGATTTTATTAAAGTTGTGATGCATCGCTCTTTAGGGCTTCGGGCCTATCAAAAATTAATAGGTCAGTTCAGCTTGGCTTTTATTCTGATGTGGGTTTCTGTTCATTGGTTGGGACGAGGAACTGATGTTGCGATTCCTTTCACATCCATACATTTAGAATTAAGCTGGTTTTACTACGTCTTAATTTCTCTAGTAATCGTGTTGATGACCAATGCAGTTAACCTTACGGATGGGTTGGATGGCCTAGCAGCGGGAAGTACCATGTTTGCAGGGGCTGCCTATGTCGTAATCGCTCTTTTGGCAGCTATCCATGGGGTTGCGGTTTTAGCGCATGAGACAGATATGGCAGTTTTTGCGGCTGCCTTAGTGGGTGGAACTTTGGGTTTTTTGCGCTTTAATTCGTATCCTGCGCGTATATTTATGGGGGATACGGGATCTTTGGCTTTAGGGGGAGCTTTAGCGAGTTTGGCGGTACTAACAAAAAGTGAGTTTGTTTTTGTAGTAATCGGTGGATTATTTGCAGCAGAGGCCCTCTCTGTGATTATTCAGGTTATTTCTTTCCAAACGACGGGGAAGCGGATTTTTCGTATGAGTCCGCTTCATCATCACTTTGAGCTCGTAGGATGGAGTGAGTGGAAAGTGGTCATCGTTTTTTGGTCAGTTGCCTTTATTTGTGCAGTTCTGGGGATTATCGGGTATATACCGACGCTGGGGTAGGGAGGAAGTTTATTAGCCCAGTTGCACATCCTAGGGCGGTAAGCACATTTTTTGGGATTGCGGCTACGGCGATACTCTCCTCAGGAGACTATCGTGATCCATGCTATTCCCTTGCCGCCGAGGCTAAAACGCAAAACCTCTGGGCTTTCTGCATGTGCGTCGCTCCTTGCCATCCATGGCACCGCGACATCAGTCCATCCTTGGACAAGTCCCGTTGCGTTTCTTCACGCCTCGTCGGTCGAATGCTATGCCATTCCTTGGCGCATTCGACACTAGGCACGTCCTGTGCCGTCGCCTGCGCTCATTGACGAGATTCCTCTAAAGTGCTCCTTCAGCTAAGAAACTTCCTCTGGCTTGGGGGTCGACGGAGGTTTAGAACGACGTGGGAAGGACAATGGGGTTGGGAGGGTGCCTAGGGGTTTCTGGGGGCCATTTGCGTCTTTGACACAAGACGCTACATGAGGGGCACATGCAAGCTTATGGGTGGTTCTCTTACTTCCTTTCTACCATGGGAGCATGTTAGAAAGGAAGCAAGTTTGGGACAAGAATAGTATGGAACTAAGAACCGTCCCTACGTTCTCCCGTCTCCCCTTCGTTCCTAGCCCAGATTGACCATAAACTAAGGGGACATTGCAAAGTGAACGGAACGTGTGTGAGCGTGCAATGGCCCCTTACTTTCAAAGGACCAAAGGAGGAAACTATTGTGGATAGAGAAAAAATGCTGTCGTATATCTTAGATTCATACCCATACCCTATCGTATTCGTCGATTGTGACCATGTTATTAGATACCTTAACAAAAGGGCAGAATATCATTATTATCAAGAGCGTGGTTATCGTGATTTGATTGGGAAATCCATTTTTGATTGTCATCAGAACCCCAAATCAGTGGAAATGATAAAATCCACCGTGCAAAAACTCAAGAACCATGCTAACGAGGTCTTTCTAAAGGTTAATCCAAGAAACGAAAGGATTTATATTGTGCCGGTGAGGGACGAGAATGGAGATTTGATTGGGTATTTTGAAAGGCTTGAAATGAATTTGCAAAAGTAGAGTTAAAAAGAGAATTGATAATATATTGACTCAGAAACGGAGGATTTATGACGTGGAATGGTTGAACAAACGCGTTCTAGTAATTGGTGCAGGTCTCAGTGGACAGGCGGCGGTTCGGAAGCTTCAGGGTTTAGGTGCGGAGGTTTTTCTGACAGATAGTCAATCGATTGAAAAGCTTGCTGGTCTGGAGGAGATCGGACTAGATTCTGAGCATTTGCTTTTGGGACAGGTGCCAGAATTTGTGGAGATTAACCCTGAGTTGATTATTTTATCTCCAGGGGTGTCACCAAAGTTATCTTTGGTCCAGGCAGGGATTTCCCGGAATGTGACTTTGTGGAGCGAAGTAGAGCTTGCTATGCATGATTGCCTTGCTCTTTGTGTTGGAGTAACCGGCACTAACGGTAAAACAACGACTACAACTTTAATTGGTGAGTTGGCCAAGCTAACGGGTCGCCCTACGATTGTTGCGGGTAATATCGGTGTGGCTTTAAGTGGTCAAGTCAAGGGCTTGGAAGACAACAGCATAGTGGTTGCTGAACTATCCAGTTTCCAGCTGGAATTTGTTGATAAACTTCATGTTCATATCGGGATTTTGCTTAACCTTACCCCAGATCATCTGGATAGGCATGGCACCTTAGAAAAATACCTTGAGGCTAAAGCCCAAATTTTTAAAAACCAAGGTCCTACAGATTTAGCAATTTTAAATTGGGATGACCCTTTAGTCCGTGACTTAGGATCTAAATTAAAAAGCCGGGTGATTTATTTCAGTCCGACCACTTTTTTGCAGGATGGGATAAGCCTTTGGCACGATGAGATCGTTTATGCGGAAAAGGAGAAGAGGACGATGATCCCGATCATTTCCCGGAAGAATCTCCAACTACGTGGAGCACATAATCTGGAAAATGTTATGGCTGCTGCTGCAGCAGCGCGAGCATTTGGACTTTCCTGGACCGAGATTTCTGAAGGACTCGCTCAATTCAAAGGGGTAGAACATCGACAAGAAGTAGTGGGTACTTATGAAGGGATCCTTTTCGTGAATGATTCTAAAGGGACTAATACAGATGCAGCTACCAAAGCCTTGTTAGCGTTCGACGAGCCTTTGGTCTTGATTGCGGGAGGTAAAAATAAAGGACTCGATTTTCACGAATTTATGAAAGTTGTTCGGGGAAAGGTGAAGAGTCTAGTTTTATTGGGGCAAGCGGCAGATGAAATGGAACTAGCTGCAAAAGATGAAGGGGTTCAGAGGATAATTAAGGCGAGTACATTTGAGGAAGGGGTAGAGAAAGCGATCTCTGAAGCGATTGCTGGGGACGTCGTTTTATTATCCCCTGCTTGTACAAGTTGGGATATGTTTAAGAATTATGAGCAAAGAGGGGAATTGTTTAAGGAGTTAGTGCGTAGGCATTATAGGGAACCCATTAAAAAATAAAAGGGGGATCTGTATAATGCGAAAGTACCATCGACCAGATTTAGTCTTGCTTGGAGCGATTTTAGCTCTTTTAGGGATAGGTTTTATCATGGTTTACAGCTCTAGTGCGGTTAGGGGCTATATACAGTATGATGATCCTTATCACTATCTCAAGATGGAAATACTCTGGGTTACGATGGGACTTGCGGCGATGTTTATAAGCATGGTAGTTGATTTGCGGTGGGTGCGTAAATTTGCAAAGCCCGCTCTTATTATAGCAATTGTCCTATTGATTGCAGTTAAAATCCCGGGAATTGGGCGTAGAGTTAATGGAGCGGATCGTTGGATTGGTCTAGGGCCGATGTCGATTCAGCCTTCGGAAGTGATTAAACTCTCTATGGTGTTGATGATGTCCCATGTTTTAGCCCTTAATCCGCATAAGATTGAATCGTTTCGAAAAGGGGTTCTGCCAATTCTTGGCTTAATGGGAGTGATTGCGGGGCTGATTATGCTCCAACCCGATCTGGGCACGACCTTAGTAATAGCGGCAACAACATTTTTTATGTTAATTGCTGCGGGAGCAAAGACAGGGCATATTCTGGCCTTAGCTGGAACTGGTTTAGGACTTGTGGTAGCCGCAATTGCAGCTGCCCCCTACCGAATGCGGCGTATTTTTGCCTATTTGGATCCTTGGGCTGACCCTTTAGGAAATGGATATCAGACAATACAAGCGCTTTTGGCCTTGGGTCCTGGCGGATTATTTGGATTAGGCTTAGGGCAGAGTCGCCAGAAGTTTCTATATTTGCCAGAAAACCATACTGACTTTATTTTTGCTATGATTGGGGAGGAACTTGGCTTTGTAGGTGCTTCTTTGGTCGTCTTAATCTTCTTCCTCTTCGCTTGGCGAGGGTTTCGTGTAGCAATGAGGGCCCCAGACCCATTTATGGGTTTTCTAGCGGTTGGATTAACCGCTATGATATCTATTCAGGCAATGATTAACATGGGTGTCGTTAGTGGAGTATTGCCAGTTACAGGGATCACCTTACCATTTATAAGTTATGGAGGCACTTCCCTTGTTTTTACAATGTTAGGTGTTGGAGTGTTACTGAATATTTCCCGAGAAGTAAGGTGAACTCGAGGCACGATGTACGAGGCACACGATAGTCTCCAGTACGATAGTCTCCGGTGGAGAGTATCGCCGAAGCCGCGAACCCAAAAGAGTGCTTATCGGCGTAGGATAGACTATCGCCGAAGCCGCTGGCTATCCAAGAATGACTTAACGGCTGAGGATTGTTCGAGTGGATGTGCGCTTCTGGGCTTTTGATGGTGGAAGTCTCAGAGGTGGAGAAAGGGGTATAGATAGTGCGTGTGATTTTGACTGGTGGTGGAACAGGTGGGCATATTTATCCAGCATTAGCCATCGCCAAAGGGTTGCTGGCGCGTGATGCTAATACTCAAATTCTCTATGTAGGAATCAAAGATGGTATGGAGGCGCGTCTGGTGCCAGAGGCAGGGATAGCTTTTAGAGGTATTTCTGGAAAGGGACTTCCACGTAGGTTAAGCTTGGATACGATTAAAGTTATCGGTAAAAGTTTTAAGGCTCTTTGGGAAACAAAGAATATTTTGCGCGAATTTCATCCAGATCTTGTGGTTGGAACTGGTGGCTATGTATCTGGACCCGTAGTTTTGACTGCTTCCCTTTTTAATATTCCAACGCTGCTTCACGAGCAAAATGCGTTGCCGGGCATTACAAATCGAATTTTAGCACGAGTTGTGCGGAGGGTGATGGTGACGTTTCCCGAGAGCATCGCGCATTTTGGAGTTAAGAATAAGTTGGATTTGGTGGGGCTTCCGGTTCGACAAGAAATTGGGCAACTTTCACGTGAAGCTGGGGCAAAGCATTTTGGGTTACGGTCTGATAAATTGACCCTCCTTGTAACAGGTGGGAGCAGGGGAGCTCGCACGTTAAACCAAGCCATGATCTCTGTTTTAGAGTATCTTGCACAGCGCTCGGATATACAGGTTATTTGGGCGACTGGAACTATTACGTACGCAGAAACTATTGCGGAATTCAGGAAAAAGGACATTTTTTGGGAACGTCCGCAGTGGCGTGTTCTAGAGTATTTAAAGGATATGCCAGAAGCTTTAGCTTGCGCAGATTTATATATTGGCAGGGCAGGGGCAACCTCTCTGGCAGAGTTAATGGTTGCCGGCATACCTAGTGTTCTAATCCCTTACCCCTTTGCAGCCGAGAATCATCAAGAACATAATGCGCAAGCCTTAGTTCAAGCTGGCGCAGCCCAAATTATTTTGGACTCAGAATGTGATGGGGAACGACTGTTGAAAAAAGTCGACAGACTTATTTCTCAACCTGCGCTATTGGATAAAATGGGAGTTGCTGCTAAAGCCTTGGCTCAGCCAAAGGCTTTAGATAAAATTGTGGACCTTTGCATAGCTACTGCATGGCACTGATCGTGGTTCGATATTCGTGGTTCGAACGGTGCAAGTTAGGGACGGTTCTCGGCTTGCATCCTCGGCTTGCACATGGTGATTGGTGAGGCGGGTAGCCGGTAAAGGGCGCGTCCGATCCTGATAGGGTTGTCAACTGTGGGGCAGACATCTATTCGACTTGCATCAAAGATAGAGAGAGGACTAGTTGATATTTTCGGTTCCAACCACGAATATCGAATATCGAACATCGAATACGCTCACACCTTTTTACTCCGATGCATAGCATATGGCAGTGAACAAAGGAAAGGAGTGAGCATGGTGTGGCCAAGGCGAAAAATACAACTGGTTGCTTCTTCTGCGGCTCCAGGAATTGGTGGAGTTCGGGCCGTGTTGAAAGGGATGCAGCTTGATTTTTCTGAGGTTGAACTAACTAAAGAGGATTTAAGCCAAGAATTAATGGAAGATTGGATGGAAATGCCTTTTGAAGGTAATTCCAATTTTGGACCCGAGAAATCCAGTCCCGTGACGGAATTAGTATACTGGCCTGAGCAGTATGAAAATGATTACTGGCGAGAAAAGGCACTTGAACAAGGGATAAAACAGCAATCTATTCAATCGTTAATACATAGTCTTTTGGAGGATGAACTAATTATATGGGTTTCAGAACCAACAGTTCTTATAGAAGAACGCCCTTTGTTAGGGCTTATCTTAAATGAGGCTGGTTATGAACCAACTATTCTCTGGCCAACTGCTGATGGAAGATGGCAATGCGAGCGAAAACAGGGGCTTCATTGGCTGATACCAGAATCTTGGGTAGAGGGGCTCATGGAGAAAAGCTCATTGGGGAGAGGAATTACATGGGGCGAAGGAAAAGAGAGAGCATCTTGGGTGATTCGTGAAAATCGGATTGACTTTTATCGTTCACAAGATGGTCAGAGATATGTGGGACATTTGCCACGTTGGCCTAAGTTGTGTGAAGAACAAACAGCTGCCCAAAACATAGCAATATGTATAGATTTAGGAGTTTCCTGGCTAGATATAAGAGTGGCCCTTAGCCCTATTTGGAACAATAACATAAGAATGGCAGATAACTTGAGGTGGAATATTAATGATTTTGGATGGAATGACGGGGCGTGTGGAGAAGAATTATCCGCTCCATCTATTGAGTACGTGGAGGATTGGTGGGCCCGCTGAGACTGTGTATTGGCCCGAAACCGTTGAAGATCTATCAAATGTATGGCAGCGTGCCCAAGAGGCAGAAATCCCAGTGCGATTAATCGGAAGAGGATCTAATGTTCTCTTTCCGGATGAAGGACTTCCAGGAATAACGATAGTGACTACGTCATTACGCGGAATTAGCTGGGGTGATTTCACGGTCAGGGTTGAGGCAGGGTATACATTAACTCGTTTAGCTCAAGAGGCGGGGGAACGAGGGTGGAGTGGCCTAGAATTTGCACGAGGTATCCCTGGATCTATTGGCGGTGCCATCATGATGAACGCTGGTGCTCATGGTAGCGAAATTGCTTCTTGCGTGCTTAGTGTTTCCACACTTTGGGCGGATGGCAGTATTAAGAAATTAGAGCGAAATGAATTCGAGTTTGCTTATAGGTTCTGTTCTTTGCGAGGTCAAGCGTGGATCTTGGAAACTCATCTTAGCTTTACACCGGGAAAACGTGAACAAATTTTGTGTGATATGAAAGAAAACTTAACAAAACGAAAGGCCAATCAACCCCTCGAGGAACCCAATGCAGGAAGCGTTTTTCGTAATCCACAGGGAGATTCTGCAGGGCGTTTAATTGAAAATGCCGGTTGGAAAGGAAGAAGCATTGGTGGTGCAAAGGTTTCAGAGAAGCATGCCAATTTTATTGTAAACACTGGTCAAGCTAAGTCGAAGGATGTACTTGACCTGATAGAATCCATCAAGTTGGATGTTCAATTAAAATATGGCATTACGTTACAAACGGAAGTAGAAAGTATCTTGATTGGTAATCGTGGAGTCACAAAGAAAGAAAAAAAATGACACACGAAAAGGGGGAGAGGATTATGGTGATGGATCGCTATGTTATCACAGGACAACAGAGATTAGAAGGAACTATTCGGGTAAGTGGGGCGAAGAACTCTTCCCTTCCCTTACTGGCAGCAACTTTACTAGCTGAAGGGACTTCGAGTTTGTTAGAAATCCCTGTGTTAGCTGATATTAAAAATATGATTGAGGTGCTTGAACGTCTTGGTTGCAAGGTTGTGCGCCAAAATGAGGCAATGCTAATTAATGCTGGAGGGTTAGAATCCTGCGAGGTTGATGAAGCACTAATGCGACAAATGCGTGCTTCAAACCTTATTTTGGGTCCGTTACTGGCTCGATATGGACGGGTAAAAATTTCTAGACCTGGTGGGTGTGCCATTGGATCTCGTCCGATGGATCAACACATAAAAGGTCTGCAACTTCTTGGAGTAAAGGTGAAGGAAAAACATGGATACATTGAAGCGTGGTCTGATAATCTTCAAGGAGCTGATGTTTATTTAGATGTCCCTAGTGTTGGAGCCACAGAGAACATTATGATGGCCGCAGTTTTAGCCAAAGGGACTACAGTCATTCGGAATGCTGCACGCGAGCCAGAAATAGTGGATCTGCAAAATTTCCTGAACAAAATGGGAGCCAAAGTGCGTGGTGCAGGAATGGATGTCTTGAGAATCGACGGGGTAGAAGCGCTCCATCCCGCTGAGCACACTGTTATACCTGATCGAATCGAAGCAGGTACCCATATGATAGCGGCGGTCATGACTAAAGGTGACATAGTTATCGAAAATGTTGTCCCTGAACATTTAGAACCTGTTATTGCAAAATTACGGCAGGCTGGGGCATCTATAACTCTATTAGATGATTCTATTCGTGTGAAGCAACTGGGAGGAATAAGAGGTGTGGACCTTAAAACGATGCCTTATCCAGGATTTCCCACAGACATGCAACCACAGTTTATGGCCATGCTTTCCAGTGCAGAAGGAACAAGCATTATAACCGAAACGATCTTTGAAAATCGCTTTCAACATGTGGATGAGCTACGTCGTATGGGGGCTCAAATTACAGTTGAAGGAAGGACGGCCATTATTCGTGGTGTTAAGTCGCTTGAAGGGGCTTTTGTCGAGGCCACTGATCTTCGGGCAGGAGCAGCACTCTTCCTGGCAGCCTTGGCAGCAGAGGAAGCAACCGTGCTCGAAAAGGTTGATTATATTGATCGCGGTTACGAAAAATTGGAAGAAAAATACTGTCATTTGGGAGCAAAGCTATTACGTGTTGCTAAAAAAGGTTAAAAGTGAGGCTTCTATGAATCTATGATTTAAAAGATTTTAATTTTGTTAATAAAAATATTCAAAAAGACATAGCAGAATAGGACTGTATTCGTTATACTTGGGACAAGGAGGAAAATGCCAATATGGAACCCAAGAAAATGAATACGTCCTTTCTCTATGTCGCAGTATTGACGATTCTGCTTTCCCTGGGTTTGGCGCTCTTTTTGCGCTCCAATGCTTTTGCTATTCAACATGTTAATGTGCAAGGGCTAAATCTAATCTCAGAGAACGAAATCCAAAAGTTATCCGACGGAATTCGAGGGCAAAACCTATTACTCTTTGATCGAAAGGCCCTTCAATATAAAATTTCCTTACATCCACTTGTTAAAGATGTTCAATTTCAGCGAAAGCTACCACAGACACTCGTTATACTGGTTACAGAACGAACACCGGCGGCTTTGGTGGTAGTTCCCAAGGGGGTATTAGAGGTAGATTCTGAAGGGACCTTTTTGCGTCGTTTAGAGAGTTGGCCTAAAAATAATTATCCGGTAATTAGTGGAATCGAACTTTCAGATACAGTTGGACCAGGACAAAATCTAGCGAATCCTCTTCTTACCGCAGCACTGCGCTTACTTGGACAAGCTCCCTCAGGATTAGTTTCTGAGATTGGAGAATTACACGTAAATGCTATTGAACAAATAACTTTGTTTTTGACTAGTGGTGTGGAAGTCCGACTAGGACAAGCCAATGAGTGGACAGATAAATTAAAGGCCCTTTATCAACTTATAAGCGATGATGGATATACATCAATTCAACAAGGGGTGCGATATATTGATTTTACAGCGGCAAAACCTGTAATCGGCCGCTAAGTCAGGAGGATTTTTGGATATGTGGTTACCGTTATTAGGCTTAGTTTTGGGATTAGCGATTGGGTATGTAAGCCCTTTTTCAGTCCCAATTGAATATGCTAAATACTTATCTGTTGGAATCCTCGCAGCGTTAGACTCTGTCTTAGGAGGGATACGGTCTGCCCAAGAGGATCATTTTGACAGTACTGTGTTTTTGACCGGTTTTTTTAGTAATATGCTCCTTGCTGCCTTATTGGCATACGTCGGAGATCGTATTGGTGTTGATCTTTACTTGGCAGCGGTGGTCGCATTTGGGGTGCGAATATTCCAAAATTTAGGAAGCATACGACGCCATCTTATTAAAAAGTAGAAACTTGGAGGGTTTAGTATTATCGAAACGCCAGTTTAAAGCGGTCCATTTCTCAAGTATTCCATGATCCCGTAGAGATTCACCCATTCTTTGCCGAAATTTTTATCTAAAAAAAGAGGGTTAAGGCATAAGGATATAGAATTTGTTAATGTTGTGTATATGAAAACGGCGCAGTTTAACAGTGTTTCATGAGCATGCTTAACGTAGTTATCGCACAAAGAGAAACTTAGCTAATTTTTCATTCATCAGAGGTGCCGCATAGCGGTATGGGGGTTTGACTAGAATTAGATGAAGTTGAAGTTTCTTATTTAGTAATGTATGAGGATGGGTTTTACACATGAGGTGTTACACGGCACAGATGAATATTGGAAATAACCTGTATTGTTTAAAGATATTGCAGGTAAGATTGAGCGAGGGGGTTAAAGCCTAAATGCTGGAATTTGATACAGACTTAAACCAATTTGCAGAGATTAAAGTTATTGGTGTTGGTGGTGGTGGAAACAACGCGGTTAATCGTATGATTACCGCTGGTTTACAGGGCGTAGATTTCGTTACAGTAAACACTGACTCACAGGCTTTACAACTTTCCCGTGCAGGTGAAAAAGTCCAAATAGGGATAAAATTAACCAAGGGGCTAGGAGCAGGTGCAAACCCCGAAATTGGCGCAAAAGCAGCTGAAGAAAGTCGTGAAGAACTAGCTAAGGTTTTAAAGGGAGCTGATATGGTCTTCGTTACTGCAGGAATGGGAGGAGGAACTGGTACTGGGGCTGCACCCATTGTTGCAGAAGTTGCTAAAGAAATGGGAGCGTTGACGGTAGGTGTGGTTACTCGTCCATTTACCTTTGAAGGGCGTAAGCGGGCTATGCAAGCAGAAAAAGGAATCGCCGAACTCAAAAGTAAAGTGGATACGCTTATTACAATCCCAAATGATCGTTTGCTGCAAGTTGTGGACAAGCATACCACAATCCATGAGGCTTTTCGTATTGCGGATGATGTCTTGCGACAAGGAGTACAAGGTATTTCAGATTTAATTGCAGTTCCTGGCTTAATAAACTTAGATTTCGCTGATGTTAAGACTATTATGTCAAATACGGGTTCAGCTTTAATGGGTATTGGTCAGGCAACGGGAGAAAATCGTGCTGCAGATGCGGCCAGAAAAGCAATTTCTAGCCCGTTATTAGAAACCTCAATTGAAGGTGCTAAAGGTGTATTGCTTAATATTACCGGAGGAACCAATTTAACCCTTTTTGAAGTGAACGAAGCGGCGGGTATTATAGCAGAAGCGGCAGATCCCGAGGCGAATATTATTTTTGGAGCTGTTATCGACGAGGATCTTAAGGAAGAACTCAGAGTCACAGTTATCGCAACCGGATTTGACCAACATTGGGCTGGTTTTGGTTCTGCACCAGGAAAGGTTCAAGAAAATATTATCAAGACGGTATCAAAAGAGGGAGATGTTGATATCCCTGAGTTTCTGAGACGCAGACGTTAATTAGGGAATTTAGTGGCGGTTAGGTACAACATCGGTTAAAAAAAGCGGTCAGATCCATTCGAAGGATCCGACCGCTTTTTTTATACTTCAAATCGTTTGATAACTTGGTTCAAGTGAGCCGAAGTTTTGGCTAATTCTGAAGAAATCACTGAGATCTCTTTGGTTGAGACCATTTGTTGTTCTACAGTTGCCGCTGCTTGAGTAGCCCCTTCAGCAAAATGAGTTGCAATTATAGTAGCTTGCTGTTGAGTTTGAGCTAAAAGTTCACTCTGGTTCAACAAGTGATCGGCATTTTGAAGGTTTGTTTCTACTTTAAAAGAAGTCGCATTGATCACCTGGTCAAGAGATGTGATTGCCTTCCCAGCCTTTTCAATTACCTCTTTACCACGGTTGACCTCATCCATGCCTTGGCTTATTTTATCCACAGTTGTATTGACCATTCCCTGAACATTAGAAATGAGCTCCATAATCTGACGAGAAGAATAGGCTGAACTATCAGCCAATTTTCTGACTTCATCTGCGACTACGGCGAACCCTCTACCGTGTTCTCCAGCCCTGGCGGCCTCAATCGCTGCATTCAAGGCTAGTAAATTGGTCTGGTCAGAGATACCATTAATCACTGAAATGATATCTCCGATTTTTTGCGCCTGCTCAGCTAATCCGAGGATGGAATTATTGGCTTGCTCGGTTACTTGATAGATTATGCCCATCTCGCGAATCGCTTCATTAACTGCGAAAGTCCCTTCTTGACTTGTTGTTTTAGCCGATGTAGTCAAGGAAAGAACTTCCTGAGTACTTGTTAAGATGCTTCGGGACGCGGATTGGATCTCGTCCACTTGTTTTTGAGACATTTTCGTTCCTTGAATTTGATCGCTAGCGCCTGCGCTAAATTCTTCTAAAGTAGCCGCCAAGGTTTCGTGATTTTCGGCTGATATTTGGGCATGGGAAGCTTGAGCTTGACTCATATCTTGGGCTCGCTCAGAAAAAGAAGCTAAATCCATGATGATAGACTTCATACCAAGAGATACTTTGTTTACTTCATAAGATAAGTTTCCTAACTCATCATCTGTATGGGCTTTGGCTAGGGCTTTTAAATTCCCTTTTGCGATTGCTTTAGTCACTTTAAAGGTTTCGTTTATGGCAGTTGCAACTTTGTTTTTAAGCCACAAACTATAAAAAATTTGTGCCCCTATAGCAAGGGCTGAAGAGATGATGGATACTGGTGAAAAGGAACTTAAGACAATCCATGACCCACTGAGAAGAAGGACCGGGAGTATCCCTGTAAACATTTGTTGGCTAAGTCGGACTTTATGAAGAGGGATACCCAAACGTACAGCAAAGGTATGATTTCCATTGACAAAAACTGGACTTGCTGCGTCAAGTAAAACTTCCCCTGTATTTCGATGATAAATTTGAGTAATGGGTTGAGTACATTGAGCGGCTTTTAGTTCAATTTCATTATTAAAGATCATACCTTCTCGTAAACGATTTGAGTGAATTAATGCCAATCCGTTTAAATCACAAAGTAATAAGAACTCATGGTTATCTAAGTTTCGATCTATTGCTTCTCTTAGTGGTCTGTGGGCACTTGCCCAATCGTTAGATTGGGCTAAGATGCCCTCTAACTCTTTGGCAATACGAGTGATGATTTCTAATCCACGTTTCTTTTGAGTAAAAGTTACTTTTACGTTTCGAGCCACGATCATTACCACCTTTAACTTAATCATCAAGTGCTAATATATCAAGGAATAACAAAAGATTAAAAGGATAGGAAATATTAGAATTATAAAATTTTAAATTACAATAACACGTACTCATTAATATTACAAGAACATTGGTTGCAACAAGAAAGGATATGTGGGAGAATACTGTTCATTTTACAAATGATTTTGATAGGCTTCTTGAAATAAACCAATACCTTACGGAAGTAAATAATCAAACCGTGAATTACTTAAGTGATTCGAGGCGTGTAAAGAGGTATCAGAAAATGGTAGATTCTCCATACTTTGGTAGGTTTGATTTTCTCGAAGAGGGTTTTAAAGAGACAGAAAAAATATATTGTCTATTTTCATGGAACAGTCATAGCAACAAGGCAGCAGTTGAAGAACCGTTTTTTAAACAACAAGATTGGTATTCCAATGTCTAAACAGCTTAAGAGAGTTGAAACTATGCTCCTAGATAGAGTTCACCCCTTACAGAAGATGAGACGTAATCGATTGGAAAAGATTGTTGAGAAAAGTGAAGGACATGAGCTTGAAATAAAATCCTTTAGTCGGTTATTAGCTATAAAGCAGGCCAAACACTTTTTGGAGCGAATTCAAAGTTTTACAAAAGTAGACTATTGGGATTTGTATAAAACCCTTTTCACTACACCTGGGCTGATATCAAAATTTTCTAAGGGGCTTGAACTCCCGAAAGATATTGAAAGTATCATTTCGTTGACTGTTAAAGGATTTCAAAAGGGTCTAGTTAGTTATGAGGATTATGCTTCACTACTGAATCTTAAGTTAAATGTTGATGGGAGGGATAAGTTTTCTGAGATAAAACATGTGGTTATCGATGAAGCACAGGATTATTCTAATAGGCCATCTGTCTATTCTAGACAGGTTTATTTATCATTTGTACACTGCCAAAATCTTACGCGTAAGCTTACATATCCTGTCGATGAATAAACTTCTGGGTAAAAAACTACACCACTCGTACTGGTTTTCCTAAAATATCCATTTATACCTGCCGGAAAGCGACAGGTTTTACTTCACCTTTCAGATATAATTTTTTATAGAAGCGAAAGAAAGGGTGCACCAGATGAGCGTTGAAAGAACTTATCTCGATCTGGTTATTCTCATTAATGGAGGAATGGACATTCTTTTGCTTATCGTTCTTGGTCGGCTTCTCAACCTCTCGATCCGTCTAAACCGAATCCTAATTGCTGCTTTGCTTGGCGAAATTCCAGTAGTTTTAGCCTTTTATTCTGCTCCACCAGGAATCTTTTTTATTAAATGGCTCATTCCTTTTCTTATGGTTATTGTTGCTTTTCCGACCAAGAGATTAAATACATTTCTTAAGGGATTAGTGGGTTTTTGGCTTCTTTCGGCAGGTCTAGGTGGATTTGTGTACGCCTCATGGGGATGGGCGCAATTTGATGGAAAAATAGGTAAAGAACGATTTACTCTGGTTATTAATAATTTTTGGATTATTCCATTAGGCGCTCTAATTTGGTGGTTTTTACAACGTCTGTGGCAACGCTGGCAAGAAAGGAAATCCATTCTGCGACGAAATATCTACGATTTGGAAATCAACTTTGGTGGAGATGAACATGCGGTTGTACACACAAAAGCATTGTTGGATACTGGCAATCATTTGCGAGATCCACTAACAGGGTCCCCGGTTATTCTTCTGGAAGAGGAGGTTGCCGCAAGTGCAATGCCGGATAATATCAGAGCATTCCTAGATATTCCTTGGAAGGATTATGCCGACCCATGGCCATTATTATGGAAAGTGAATCCTAATTTAGTGAAACGCCTTGTTTTCATCCCCTTTCAAGCAATTGATAAGAAAAGCTGGCTGCTAGGGATAAGACCTGAGCGTGTGACGTGTTTCGGTAACAATGGATCACGACAAGTCCATGCTACGGTGGCACTTGTCAGGCAAGTGTTAAGCTCAGAGGGTGAATACCAAGCGTTACTACACCCGGAACATGTGCAGAAAGGTGGAGATGGATAAAATGAAGTGGTGGAGTAATGTTCAAGGTAAGGCTAGACGCCTATGGGTCATGCTTCTTCAAAAGATTTTTGGAGTAAGTGGTATCTATTATGTTGGAAGCAGTGAAGCCCTACCCCCACCACTTAACTCGGATGAAGAAGGGATCCTTTTAGAGCGCTTGGAAATGGGAGACGGCTCAATTCGAGATATTTTAATTGAACGTAACCTGCGTCTTGTGGTCTATATAGCTCGTAAATTCGAGAATACAGGGATCGGGATAGAAGACCTTGTTTCCATAGGAACCATTGGGCTAATTAAAGCGGTCAATACATTTGATCCGCAGAAAAAAATCAAGCTGGCAACCTATGCTTCAAGATGCATTGAAAATGAAATTTTGATGTATCTTAGACGTAACAATAAAACTCGGTCTGAAGTGTCATTTGATGAACCTTTAAATATCGATTGGGATGGGAATGAGCTGCTTTTATCAGATGTATTAGGTACCGAAAATGACATTATCTCAAAGCCTATTGAGGAACAGGTGGATCGCCAACTTTTGCATTTGGCAATGGGTAGGTTAACGAATAGAGAAAAGGTTATCATGGAATTAAGGTTTGGTCTGGATGACGGGGTAGAAAAAACACAAAAAGAAGTAGCCGATCGTTTGGGGATCTCACAGTCCTATATTTCTCGGCTTGAGAAACGAATTATTCGTAGATTGCGCAAAGAATTCTGCCGATTGGAATAACCTAAACTGTGTTAGGGCATACTTCCCAACAGAATTTGCTGGGGAGGTGCTCGTAGTTTGGCATTGAATAAAGTTGAGATTTGTGGAGTGAACACCTCAAAGTTGCCTGTGTTATCCAGTGTGAAAATGAAAGAGTTATTCGTGATTTATCAAGCTGGTAATCGCAGTGCCCGAGACAAACTAATCCATGGGAATCTCCGCCTTGTTCTTAGCGTGATTCAGCGGTTTACGAATCGTGGAGAATATGTGGATGACCTTTTTCAAGTTGGGTGTATCGGGTTAATGAAGGCTATTGACAATTTCGATCTTGGTCAGAATGTAAAGTTCTCTACTTATGCTGTGCCCATGATTATTGGGGAAATTCGCCGTTATTTAAGAGATAATAACCCGATAAGAGTAAGCAGGTCCTTGCGCGATATTGCTTACAAGGCCCTTCAGGTACGAGATCAACTGGTCAGCGAGCGATCGTGTGAACCTACTGTTGCAGAAATAGCCCATAAACTATCTCTGCCTAGGGAAGACGTTGTTTTTGCCTTAGATGCTATTCAGGAACCCATTTCTTTATTTGAACCCATTTATCATGATGGTGGGGATCCTATCTTTGTTATGGATCAAATAGGAGATGACAAGCAGTCAGATACTGGTTGGGTTGAAGGGCTTGCTGTGCGGGAAGCATTACGGCGCCTCAGCGAACGTGAAAAGCTCATCTTGTCTCTGCGCTTTTTTCAAGGGAAAACCCAGATGGAAGTTGCCGATGAGATCGGGATTTCCCAAGCACAGGTTTCCCGTCTAGAGAAAGCAGCTATGCAACACATGCGTAAGTACGTGTAAATTCGAGGCGCGAAGTTCGATGCACGATGCTCGATTAGTTTGTTGCAGTATTCGTGCAAACGCACAGTTAAGTACGATGAGCCAAATACTCTGACAGCCCCCGACCTTGTTTACTGCATGATTAAATATCCGAGGAGGTCAGGTGCAATGCTAGATGCAAAAAAATGTGCCTCGCGCCTCGCGCCTCGAAATATGTGTGAACAGTAGGCTATTTGGAGGCCCTCCCTCATATGATGACATATAGGAAACTATGATAAAGTTTCAAACTTCATCATAACCATTGTTGGATTTATCTCAGGGGCAAGTGCTCGGTATTCGAACCTCGAACATCGAGCCTCGAACCTCGATAAAGGGGGGCTAAAAAATGCGGGTTTCGGATTTAAGATTATTAGATATTGTAAATGTTAAGGATGGGCGAAGGTTAGGGCCAATTAAAGACCTGGATTTGGATTTGGAACGGGGCGTAGTCAAAGGGATTATTGTGCCTGGACCTTCGCGTAGTTGGGGACTTTTTGGAAGTGGAAAAACGGAAGACTTCTTTGTTCCATGGGACCATGTCAAAAAAATTGGGGTTGACGTTATTTTAGTAGATGTTAACGATTTACCTGAATTTAATACAGAAAACGATGACCGTCGATAATGATCGCTAAAATGGCAAGGCATAAACCTTTTGTCCTCACAAGGCAAAGGCTTATGCTTTTTGTTTATACCATATTTAAGTCTAGAACGATTTTTGTTGGTGAAAGTACTATGGACTAGGACCTTTGGAGGTTTGTCCTAAAGCATATTAGGTGATATATTTAGTGTAAACAAAGGAGTTAGAGGGATGAGCTGGAAGTGGCAAAGTAATGGAAGTTTAACCTACCTAACTGTTCCAAAATGGCAAGCTGTAGGAATCGACTTAGGGTTTTCGACTCGTGTTGGGGGGGTGAGTCAGGTCCCCTTTGATGGGTTAAATTTGGGACTTCATGTTGGAGATAACCCTAACTCAGTTTTGGAAAACAGAAAGCGTTGGTTTAATCATTGGGGGGTTCCTTGGACTAGGGTTACAGTTGGAGAGCAGGTTCATGGTACAAATGTGATTTGGGTCAAGGAAACAGATGGCGGACGAGGGGTGAACGAGCTAGGGACGGCAATTCCTGCTGTCGATGGATTAGTGACACAAAGTACTATAGGGCTACTGGCTTTTTTTGCTGACTGTGTACCTCTCTATTTTTACTATCCAGATCTAGAAGCAGTAGGGATTGTACATGCTGGTTGGAAAGGAACTGCCTCTAAAATTGGACAAAGGGCTCTGGAGTGTTTTGAAGAGGTTGGTGGGCGGACTGAAAATGCTTGGGTGGCAATCGGGCCGAGCATCGGTCCCTGCTGTTATTCTGTTGACGAACGGGTAGCTGAGCAGTTTCGCTCCAATTACGATAAGACTCCGTTTCTTTGTCCCAAAGAAGATGGACACTACTTGCTTGATCTATGGGAAGCTAATCGAACGTTGTTCCAGGAAAAAGGAGTTCGCCCGGAAAATATTGATGTCGCAGCGATCTGCACCGCAGACAATCGTGAATGGTTTTTTTCTCACAGACGAGATGGAGCTATGACAGGTCGAATGGCAGGATGGATCAGGATGCGAAGCACGAGGCACGATGCGCGAAGCACGAAAAGCCTGTAGATGGTACTTAAATATTCGAACTTCGTGCATCGAACCTCGAACAACAAGTAGGGGGGTGGGTTAAGTGGCAACAATCTTAGTGGTTGATGATGAGGAACCAATCCTTGAACTCCTTAGATTCAATTTGGAGAAGGAAGGGTACCATGTTTGTGTAGCAAAGGATGGTCAGGAAGCGTTGGACCTTGTTGAGAAAGAACAACCGGATCTCTTAGTACTAGATCTCATGTTACCGGGGATGGACGGCCTAGAGGTTTGTCGCAGAATCCGGTTAATTCCAAAGTACCAGCAAATCCCTATCATCATGTTAACTGCCAAGGGTGAGGTAATTGACAAGGTTTTAGGACTCGAGCTTGGCGCGGATGATTATATGACTAAACCATTTAGTCCTCGGGAATTGTTAGCTCGAATTAAAGCTCGTCTGCGCCGTATCAATTTGCCTGAGGAAGCGGATTCTCAGGTTATTCGAGGAGAATTAAGAATAGATGTAAAAGGGTTTCGGGTCTATGTGCGGGGATCAGAGACCGAGTTAACGCCCAAAGAGTTTGAGCTTCTGCGTGTTTTGGTAGCGCATCCTGGTAGAGTTTACTCTCGGGATGATTTACTGGAACGAATTTGGGGATATGAATACGATGGTGATACCCGTACAGTTGATGTTCATGTGCGTCATCTGCGTTTGAAAATTGAAAAGGATCCTTCGAATCCTGATTATATTGAAACATTACGCGGAATCGGCTACCGCTTCAAAGGATAAACCAAAGATGAGTATTAAGTGGCGACTAACTGGACTCTTTGCAAGTATGACAGGGCTTTCGCTACTCCTCTTTTGGGTGGGGGAAAGTGTGAGGCTAGTGTCAGGTGAACAACGGATTGATTACGGAATAATTTTTCTTTCCCTGCTTCTTCCTGCTGGGGTTGTTTACTTCTATACGAGTCAACTTATACGGCGAATGGAGAAACTCCACTTTGCAACCCAGCGAATTGCAAGGGGAGACTTTGAGCATATTCATTTATCGGATTCCACAGATGAAATTGGACAATTCACAGTCGAGCTTAATAGTCTTTCACGGCACGTCGAAATGATTGTTCAAAATGGAACTCAAGAAGCACAAAAGATGGAAGCGATTTTAGCGGGGATGCAAGAAGGTGTTGTGGCTGTAGATCATTTAGGGCGGGTTGTCTTAGTGAATGCTGCAGCGGAAAGGATCTTTGAGCGACAAAAAACTGTTCGAGATCTAGAATATCTGTTAGAGTTGACGTATGACACGGAACTTGAGCAACTCACTCGCAAAGTGCTTTCCGGCCAACCTTCAGCTATGCGAGAAATACAGATTGCTCAAAGAACCGTGCAAAGTAAGATTAATCCCATTTTAAGCGGGCAGGGCCAGTCACGAGGTGCAGTAATTGTATTTCATGATGTTACAGAGCTTCGACGACTTGAGAAAATGCGAACAGAATTTGTGGCCAATGTCTCTCATGAATTGAGAACTCCACTGACCTCTATCAAAGGGTTTGTTGAAACACTTCTCGATGGGGCTGCAGATGACCCCTCTCTACGGAATCGATTCTTGGAAATAATTCAAGCTGAGACCTTGCGCCTACAGCGACTCATCGAAGACTTGTTGACGATAGCTCATTTAGAAGGGCATGAAAATCGTGCAGAACTGAGGACTAGTAAAGTTAGTTACGTTCAGAAAGCATACGATAAGATTAAACCAGTGATTGAAAGTGTCGCTCTGGTCAAAGGAATCCAGGTGGAAGTTGATCTGCCGGAAAACTTGCCTCCGCTTATCATAGGGGAAGATTTATTAAGTCAACTTCTCCTGAATCTTTTGGAAAATGCGGTCAAATATACGGCAACTGGTCGTGTCTGGTTGCATGCCCAAGTAGGGCCCGAATTTCTTCGCCTGGAATTTGGGGATACCGGTTGTGGCATTCCTGAGGATATTCTGCCAAGAATCTTTGAGCGTTTCTATCGAGTGGACAAGGCCCGTTCTAGAGAACAAGGAGGCACGGGACTTGGGCTTAGTATTGTTAAGCATATGGTGGAAGGCATAGGCGGGACTATTACCGTAGATTCTAAGTTAGGAGTTGGAACTGTCTTTACGTGTAACTTGCCGAGAGCCTAGGGAGGTAAAAATGGAGGGGAAGAGAAGAAAATTCAATTATTGGTTTTGGTGTATACTGTTCATCACTTTGGTCGGAGGGGTTGCATGGTGTTATCGCTCAACTTTTATTTCAGGGAGAATAAAGTATGCAGTGGCTGAAACCGGAACCATTAACCATGAACGTCTTTTGGCAGCAACATTTGCTAATCAAGAATTGCCTGTTCTTGCTCCGCTTTCAGGTAAGGTACAGTATATAGGGGAAGATGGCCGACGGATTAGACGTGGAGAGCCAGTGGCTAATGTTCAACCTGAAGGGGCGGCTCCTGGAATAAAAGAGAACGCCCAGAACCAAACGATTACAGCGACTATGGGTGGGCTGTTTTTCCGCCAAAGCGATGGCCTAGAATCTGTCTTAACGAGCGAAAACCTAATTTCGATGGACCTTAATAAATTACTAACTCAGACACCCAGCACAAAAACTGGTGGGGATACGGTTCAAACAGGGGAAGTTTTGGGAAAAATAGTGAATAACCTCCTTCCTACTATGGCTTTCCTTGAGATGCCAAGTATCGATGAGCTCACTGTGGGGAAGTCAATGCGTGTGACTATTGGAAATCAAAAGATAAGTGCTAAAATTTTACGTAAATCAGATCAACCAAAGGGAGTAATCGTTCAATTTCCCTACTATATCGATGGCACAGCGGTTCTAAGACGCCAAGAAGTGACCTGGATCTACCGTCCACCCACTAACGGAGTTCTTATTCCAAAGTGTGCGCTGTGGACCCAGGGAGAGGAACTGGGAGTTTTTCTCTGGAGTGAGGGGGTTGTACAGTTTAGAAAGGTGAAAGTCCTGGATGAAGATGATGATATGGTCTGTATCGGGAATTTACCAAGTGGTATCCCTGTTGTAATAACACCCCGTGCTGGCCTCGAAGGATTAGTAGCCAACGTAAAAAATATCTAGACTGGGCATTAATTAGCAGGAAACCTACGAAAGGTTGTAGAATTTATTGCGAAGGAGATATTCTGATGTTAGCAAAAGCGGGTATCGAACAACGCTTAATTGAGGTTCGTCAACGTATAAACCAAGCTGTTGAACGAAGTAATAGAGACCCAAGTACGATCCGATTATTGGCTGTTTCTAAGACCCAACCGGTATCAGGTTTAGAGGAGGCTTATCAGGCAGGACAACGAGCCTTTGCAGAAAATCGTGTGCAAGAATGGTTGGAGAAAGCGCTCAATCTTCCAAGTGATTGTGAGTGGCATCTGGTGGGGAGGCTTCAAACCAATAAGGTAAAGTATTTAGATCAGAATGTTGCTATGATTCATTCGCTGGATAGGTTTCCATTGTTGGAAACGCTAAATAGCCAAGGAGAACGGCGTGATATTATCTGGACAGCATTAGTTCAAGTAAATATCGCTCGAGATCCTGCCAAGGCAGGACTTATGCCAGAGGAAGTTCCAGATTTTTTAAACTCTGTTGGGGAGTGTCCCAATGTCAAAGTTCAAGGGTTGATGACCATCGGCGCTTTGGAAGCTAGCTTGACGGAAACTCAAGGGTATTTCCGACAACTTCGGGAGTTGCGTGATACTTTGCAATCTCGGAAATGGCCTGGAGTTGATTTACAGGAGCTTTCGATGGGAATGAGTCAAGACTTTGAATTGGCTATCGAAGAAGGAGCAACCCTTGTTCGTGTAGGTCGCCAGATTTTCGGTGAACGGTGAACGTGGATAGAGACCTGAAAGGGGAGAAAAGATAATGGCCAAATTAATTGATAAAGTCATTGGAATTATGGGATTCGCAGACGAGGAACCAGAAGAGGAGATCTTTGAAGAGAATGAACGTGAGAAAAATGCTCAAGAAGAGGTCCGTACCAGCCGTAAAAACGCTCAAGTTGTGAGCATCCATACTCAGAAGCAAATGAGAGTTGTAGTCATGGAACCGAATTCTTTCGAAGAGGCCCAAAACATTGCAGATCAGCTAAAAACACGTCGGCCGGTTATTGTCAACCTTGAAAACGCTGAAAAAGTATTAGCCAAACGCATTGTCGATTTTATTAGTGGGACAACCTATGCTTTAAATGGTAACATGCAAAAAGTTGGGAATGGTATCTTCCTATTTGTTCCAAATAATGTTGATATTTCTGGGGAGATGCGAGATGAACTCAAAGACAAGGGATTGTTTTGGCCAAGTTCAAAAATAGGGAGGGATTAACATTCTATTCGTTATTCAAATTATTAGTAAAGTGATTACCATCTTGATATACGCGATTTTTGTTAGAGCAATTCTATCTTGGTTCGGACCTAAATTATCACCGAGCAATAACAAATTAGTTAGTGTTCTCTATGACGTAACTGACCCAATCCTAAAGCCGTTTCAACGCTTTCAATTTGGCAATGCCGCTATGCCAGTAGATTTCTCTCCAATCTTAGCAATCGTCGCTTTGAATGTCGTCCAATGGCTAATATGGCAAATTTTCTAGGATGAAGCATTCAATTAATCGCAGTGTTCTGAAATATTGGGATGAAAAAGAAGCTCGTTTAGAAGCCGCACATCTATTAGACCAAGTAAATGGTGTGCTTAATGAAGAGTCTAAACAAGTTACTCCATTTTTAAGCTTTGCTATGCGTGAGTGGGCTGAAGCTATTATAAGTAAGGAACAGCTTGCGTATCTAGTGGAGGGCGGATTCCCAGAGGCAGAACGGGTTCGAATTCTTATTGGTTCCAAAAGGGAAACCTTAGATTCTAAAGATACAGACATTTCGCTGCTTAAGATAAATGCAACTGATTCGCGTGCTCAACTCGAGCATCGACAGATACTGGGATCCCTCATGGGATTAGGCTTAAGACGGGATTTATTTGGAGATATCCATGCTGGGCAGAGCGGATTTTATATTGCAACAACCTTGGAAATAGTGCCATTCTTGTTAAATCAATGGACACAGGCAGGGCGTGAAAAGATTGAAGTTTCACTCTTTAAAGGAGAACCAGATACGCTTCCCGACCTGGGTGAAGAACGGCGAATAACTGTTAATTCATCTCGCTTGGATGCGGTAATCGCTAATGCTTTTGAGGTTTCGAGGAGCATAGCGCAAGAATGGATTAACCAAGGTAAAGTGAGGAAAGCGGGCCTTGTGGTGTTCAAAGCGGAAGCAGAAGTACAGCCTAATGATATAGTCTCTTGCCGAGGGTATGGGCGCATAAAGCTTTTAGAGTGCTCTCAGACTCGTAAGGAACGAATAGCTTGGCAAATCCTACTTTTCCGGTCACATCGGCATTAGGAGGGGATAAAAATGGAGATGACTCCGCTTGATATTAGAAACAAAACTTTCCGCAAAGGGATTCGGGGCTATCAATGCGAGGAAGTGGAGAAATTCCTCGAAAATGTCAGTCAGGAATTTGAATTAGCGTACACAGAGAATTTTGAACTACGAGAAACGACAAAGGGGTTAGAAGCAGAAATTGGGCATTATCGTCAGATTGAAAATACCTTACAACAGACGCTAGTGTTAGCTCAACAAACTGCTGAAGAGGTTAAAGAGGCCGCACGTCAAGAGGCGGCACTTATACTGCGGGAAGCAGAACATGAAAAGTTAGTTAAGGTGTCTGAAGCTCAGAGAAAGTGTGAAGAAATTCAGGAAGAGATTCAAGGTCTTGCTAGAAAACGTGATTTATTACGTACTCAACTAAAGTCTTTTCTGTTAGCCCATCTAGATTTGGAAACCTTACAGGAGAGAAATGAAGGCATCGCTTAACGGGATTAGATTGAAGATGTTGCGAATCTGTCTAGTTTCATGGTAAAATGTTCTATAGATGACTTTGAAGGAGAAGGGTTTCATCGATGTATAGATTAATTAGTGAGATATCTCCGGACTTTCTCATTCAAGGATTTGGGTTACACATGGATGAGAATGAGATTTACGTTGGCAAAGTAGGGGGCCAAGAGGTTCAACTTTTACCTTCTATTGCTAGTTTGCATTCGGATGAAAAGGATATAAAAATCTTTAGTGTTGGGTTTGCTGAAGCGGATCATCATTTTCGCTCTGGAGATGTCTTGATGACCGGGAGTGATGATTTACTTGACCGTGCGTTTCGGGCCATGGATGAAATGGAGCAACGTGGTGTTGTTGTCAGTTTGACACCTTCTCAAGATTCTAAGCACTTATACGTATCTAAAGAACAGATGGATCCATTTGTTCAGGAGTGGAGAAGTCGGAAGCTATCCTTCCTCTGTCTGTGGATGGTTGACCCAATTGACTCTGAAGGACAAGCTAAACTTATTACCATCCTGCGCAAGGTTATTTTGAAGGATTAATACTTATTACTTATATTCCTATAAGCTTGTAGTTTTACCAGAAATAATATAGTAGACACGTTGAAAAGGACTGTCTTTGTCAAGTGAGCTCAACAGCGAGCGGGGTATGGTGTGAGCCCGTGAGAAGTGACAAAGAAAATCCCCTTGGAGTGAATGGCTGAAATCCCAGTAAGCTTTATTCGGTTTGTCTCCGTTAAAAGACTTCCGAGTGGCTATATATGGCAACATGGGTGGTACCGCGAGTGATCTCGTCCCTTTTAGGGACGAGATTTTTTAGTCATACTATATGGAAGGTCCCTTCTCGCCATCCGTGACACTTGGCCATTACCTTAAAGCTTGTTGCAAGCCATTTTTTCTAATATCCTTTACAAGTAGAAGCATACTAACTAAATAATGTTAGGATATTTGGTTGTTAGACAATTATGCAAATGCAAGTTGAGAACCGTCCCCAAACTTGCACAAACTTGTAACTTTTAAGATTATCAAAGGAGGAACTCTTTAATGGACTATCGTAATACATTAAATTTACCAGAAACTGATTTTCCAATGCGAGGAAATCTCCCCAAAAGGGAACCTGAAATCCTCAAAGCTTGGGAAGAAGAAAAGCTCTATGAAAAGGTACAGAAAGCACGTGAGGGGCGACCAAAATTTATTCTTCATGACGGTCCTCCATATGCTAACGGGGATATTCATCTCGGACATGCTATTAATAAGGTACTCAAAGATATTATCGTTAAATATAAGACTATGATGGGCTATGATGCGCCATATGTACCTGGATGGGATACCCATGGGCTTCCGATTGAGCAACAAGTCATTAAGAAATTGGGAGTAAACCGTCATGCGGTATCTGCCCTGGAATTTAGGGAGAAATGTAAAGACTATGCGGAGAAATATGTTGGGATTCAGCGTGAGGAATTTAAGCGACTTGGAGTGCGGGGGGATTGGGAACATCCTTATCTGACCTTGCAAAAGGAGTATGAAGCCGCTCAAATTGGGGTTTTTGGGGATATGACCAAGAAAGGTTACATTTATAAAGGGTTGAAACCTGTTTACTGGTGCCCTTCCTGTGAAACCGCACTTGCTGAGGCAGAAATTGAATATGCAGATAAGCCTGCCAATGCGATTTATGTAAAGTTTGCAGTAAGCAATGGTTTAAGTGTACTCACCGAAGATAAGACATTTGTAGTCATTTGGACGACAACCCCTTGGACCCTGCCAGCAAACTTGGCGATCAGTGTACATCCAGAGTTTAAGTATGCTGTTGTTACTGCCAATCAAGAACGTTGGGTTGTCGCCGAAGGAATGCTGGAACCCTTACGCTCCTTATGGAAGCTGGAACTTCCCGTGGAAAGGACTTTCTTGGGTAAGGAACTTGAAGGAGTAATTTGCAGAAATCCGCTCATGGGCAGGGACTCCGTGGTGATCTGTGGGGAACATGTTACCTTGGAAGCCGGCACAGGCTGCGTTCACACTGCACCAGCCCACGGAGAAGATGACTTTTCAGTTGGGAAGAAATATGGGTTGCCCGCCTTATGTCCGGTTGATCATCAAGGGAAATTCACTTCGGAAGGCGGGGCGTACGTCGGACTTAAGACGGGAAAAGCGAATCCAGTGATCGTGGAGGACCTCAAGAACACTGGTGATCTTGTGCTTGAAGAAACGATCGAGCATAGTTATCCTCATTGTTGGCGTTGCAAGAGTCCGATCATCTTCCGAGCAACTGAACAATGGTTTGCCTCCATTAATGGATTTCGACAGGCAGCCTTAGATGAGATTGAGAAGGTTCGTTGGATTCCTGCTTGGGGGAGAGATCGGATCTTTAACATGATAGCAGATAGAGGAGATTGGTGTATTTCACGGCAAAGGACTTGGGGGGTTCCTATTCCTATCTTCTACTGTGAGGATTGTGGGAAAGTGTTAGTGAATGACAAGACTATTGCCAAAGTCCAGGACTTTTTCCGACAGGAAGGGTCAGATGCTTGGTTTGCTCATTCTGCTTCGGAATTATTACCAGAGGGGACCGTTTGTGAGTGTGGTGGTTCGAAATTCCGCAAAGAGACGGATATCATGGACGTTTGGTTTGATTCAGGCACAAGCCATGCCGGCGTCTTAAAGCAGCGCCCTGAACTATCTTGGCCCGCAGATCTCTACTTGGAAGGTTCGGATCAGCACCGCGGCTGGTTTAATTCTTCCTTGTCTACGTCGGTGGCTGCTTTTAGTCTGGCTCCTTATCGTAATGTTTTGACCCATGGTTTTGTTGTGGATGAACAAGGACGCAAGATGTCAAAATCTCTGGGCAATGGGGTTGATCCTCTTAAAGTTGTTCAAGAACTCGGTGCGGACATTTTGCGGCTTTGGGTGAGTTCTGTGGATTACAAGAATGACGTGGCAGCTTCTCCACGTATTATGAAGCAAATGTCTGAAGCCTATCGCAAAATCCGCAATACTCTGCGTTTCTTGCTTAGCAACCTTAACGATTTCGATCCTACTAAGGATAAAGTAAAGTATGAAGAACTTCAGGAAATTGATCGGTGGGCTTTACTTAAGCTTTCCAAAGTAGTTGAACGAGTGCTCTTGGGGTATGAAACTTATGAATTCCACTGGGCTTACCATACAATCCATAATTTCTGTACCATTGAATTAAGTGCCGTTTATCTGGATATTGTTAAGGACAGACTGTATGTCGAAGGAAAAACATCACTTCTTCGTCGCTCTGCCCAGACGGTTTTATATGAAGTCCTTGATGCTCTGGTCCGTCTCTTAGCTCCGGTCTTGTCGTTCATGGCTGAAGAGATTTGGCCGTATATTCCTGGAGAAAAAAGTGTAGAGAATGTTCAAATTTCAGAAATGCCTAAAGTAAATTCTGAATGGATGGACGAGGAATTGGCAAACCGCTGGGATCAGATACTAGCTTTACGAACGGATGTTTCTAAAGTATTGGAAATAGCACGTCAAGAAAAATTAATTAATCATCCTTTGACTGCTCAAGTTGATCTGTACCCTACGGAAGAACAATACGAATCTTTACAGCAAGTTCCTAACTTGGCAGAAATCTTTATTGTTTCTAACCTAGTCATGCATCAACCAAATGAAGAAAGACCTGAAGGGGTACAACCAGCGGAAGTTCACAAGGGATTAGGCATTCTTGTGCAACCAGCTCGAGGGGAAAAATGCGAGCGTTGTTGGATGTTTCATGAGGAAGTCGGCAAGAATGAAGAGCATCCCACGATTTGCCCCCGTTGCAGTGAAGTGATATTAGAAAATTCCAGTAGACTTATTGACTAAAAGAGCATATTATATAATAAAGAAATAGCTAATACCCGAATGACACTAGCAGGAGAGATCTGAGATTTAATTCAGACGCCGAAGGAGAAATTCCTTGAAATCGCTCTTTCAAGGAGGGAAGCTCTCAGGCAAAAGTACTGCTAGAAGACGGGACTCTGGAGAGTTTCTTGTAAAAGAGAACACCAAAGGGGAAGCCGGAAACGGCGAATCTCTCAGGTTAAAGGACAGAGAAAGTGCGCGATCGCGCACTTTCTCTGTCCTTTTATTTTACAAAAAATTACAAGGGGATTTGGAAGTATTTTTCTTGGGTGTGATGTCTATCGATATGAAACACTATACTAGATGTCAAATTGAAAATTCCTTCTGAACCAATGGTTTTTTCTACTATCTGAAAGTATAAACTTACGTTATATACTTTCTAAGCATAAGGGCAACTACGGCTGCCGCTGGCCAAGGATGGCCGAGTGTCCCTGTAGCCAAGGATGGCGAGAAGGGACCGCCGGCGCCGGAGGCTTCTCCGCTAAGTTAACACGTGCGAAGACAGTGTCTTCGGGCACTAGCCAAGTTTTCTAATAAGTCAAAATTAAAGGAGGTTTCAATATGAATGAATTAAAACGTACTCCACTTTATGAAGAACATCTGGCTGCAAAGGCTAAACTGATTGATTTTGGCGGCTGGGAAATGCCTGTTCAGTATGATGGTGTAATTGTAGAACATCATACGGTTCGTACAAAGGCGGGTCTTTTTGATGTGTCTCATATGGGTGAGATCGATGTTCGTGGGGAAGAGGCTCTGGCTTTTGTCCAAATGCTAATTACCAACGATGTAAGTAAGCTTGAGGATGGGAAAATCCTCTATTCTCCAATGTGTTATCCAAGTGGTGGAATAGTTGATGACTTGTTGGTTTATCGATATAATTCACAACATTTTTTTATCGTTGTAAATGCCTCTAATGCGGATAAGGACTATGCCTGGATCACAGAGCAAGCGAAAAACTTTAATGTGATTGCTGAGAACTTATCCGATCAGTATGCACAGCTTGCCTTGCAAGGTCCACTGGCAGAAACTATTTTACAACGTATTACTGACATCAATCTTTCCCAAATTAAATATTATAGTTTTTCTCATGGAGAAATTGATGGGGTTAGCTGTCTTATCTCCAGAACAGGTTATACAGGAGAAGATGGGTTTGAAATCTATGTTTCTCCCGAATATGGACGACAATTATGGATAAAAATATTAGAAACTGGTGCTCGAGATGGAGTACAGCCAATTGGACTGGGAGCCCGTGACACATTACGATTTGAAGCTCGCCTTCCTTTATACGGGAATGAGTTAGGCGCGGAAATTACTCCGCTAGAAGCAGGACTTGGAATTTTCGTTAAATTGAATAAAGTGGATTTTATTGGCAGGGAAGTACTTCTAGCTCAAAAAGAACAAGGAATACCACGTAAACTAGTAGGGCTTGAAATGATTGATCGTGGAATTGCCCGATCTCATTATCCATTAGAAAAAGATGGACAAGAAATTGGATTTGTCACTTCAGGATCATTCTCACCAACCTTAAATAAAAATATTGCCCTAGGTCTAATTCGTGCAGATTTAGCCATTCAAGGTGAGATTCTTGATGTAATGATTCGCGGAAAAGCCGTTAAGGCTAAGATCATCCCTTCCTTATTTTATAAACGTGATAATCAATCAGGGCACGCGGCCAAGGAATCAGGTGCAATGGCCGAAAAAATAAGTGCGAAGTGAACTCGTTCAACTAAAGTTGAACATCGAGACTTCGGTGGGGGAGTCTACCCCCACCGAAGCAGAGTACGGGGGGCCCACTCCCACTTATAGAAGTGGGAGTCTTAACGAATAGATAAAATAGTTAAATTATTAGATAAATCGATCGAGTAGATATGTGAGAGGATTGTCATAATTTCCCTTGGGTAAGATAACCAAAAAATATGAGGAGGATGATTTTAATGAATCCAGTAGAGTTAAAGTATAACAAAGAACATGAGTATGCTAAAGTTGAGGGAAATATTGTGACGTTTGGGATTACAGATCATGCACAGGAAAGCCTTGGAGATGTAGTGTTTGTGGAGCTTCCTGATGTGGGGACGACAGTAACGTCTGGGAAATCTTATGGTACAGTGGAATCTGTAAAAGCGGTTTCCGATATTACAGCATCAGTTAGCGGAAAAGTTGTGGAAGTCAATACTCAGGTCATGGATTCACCCGATTTACTCAACTCTGAACCCTATGGGGAAGGCTGGCTTATTAAAGTCGAAGCAGATGATTTATCTGCTCTCGATAGTATGATGACAGCTGCTGAATATGAAACGTTTTTAGCACAGGAGGAACATTAGAATGAACTTTATACCGAATACGGACAGCCAAAATGAACGGCTCTTAGCACGTATCGGGGTTAAGTCTGTTGAGGAGCTCTTTGCAGATATTCCAAAAGAAGTTCGCTTGCAACGCCCTTTGGCTATTGATGGAGGAATGTCGGAGCAGGAATTGGTCAAACATGTCAAAGGTCTGGCAAACCTTAATAAAACCGTAGAAGGGTACAGCTCTTACCTGGGAGCTGGAGCTTATGAACATTACATTCCGAGTTTTATCGACCAATTGCTGTTGCGTTCTGAATTTTACACCGCCTATACACCCTACCAACCAGAGATTAGTCAAGGGACCCTTCAGGCGATTTATGAATATCAGACCTTAGTCTGTGAATTAACCGGGATGGATGTAACCAATGCTTCTATGTACGATGGCGCATCGGCATTAGCGGAAGCAGCCCTTATGAGCTGCGATGCAACACGACGGAAAAAGGTACTCGTGTTGCAAACGGTGCATCCGGAATATCGTGAAGTCCTGAAAACCTATCTGCCTCCTCGTGGAGTAGAACTTGTTGAAATTCCATTCAAGGATGGAGTCATGGATCAGGTGGCCTTGGAAGCGGCACTTCAAGAGGACATTGCAGGCGTTCTTGTTCAAAACCCGAATTTTTTTGGTAGTATAGAAAAAGCTGAAGAAATTGTAAAGTTGGCTCATGCCAAAGGGGCTCTTGTGGTCATGTCGGTTAACCCAGTTTCTTTAGGCTTATTAAAATCCCCAGGAGAATGTGGGGCAGATATAGTGGTTGGCGAAGGTCAACCCTTCGGTAATGCCCTTAATTTTGGGGGCCCTTATTTAGGATTTTTATCTTGTAGGGAAAAGTTCGTCCGCAGGATGCCAGGTCGAATTGTTGGGGCGACCACCGACAAAAATGGGAAAAAAGGATATGTCCTAACCCTTCAAGCCCGCGAACAGCATATTCGGCGAGAAAAAGCTACCTCAAACATTTGCTCCAATGAAGCACTTTGTGCGCTCGCCTTTACAATGCATTTAAGTGCCCTCGGAAAAACAGGGGTTAAGGAATTAGCAAATCTCAACTTGCAGAATGCTCATTATGCTGCACAAGAGATTGCCAAAATCCCCGGGATGAAACTGGCTTTCTCAGGTCCGTTCTTCCATGAATTTGTAATTGAATCAAAAATTGAACCAGCTAAAGTGAACTCAGCGCTCTTAGAGGACCAGATAATCGGCGGTCTTGATCTGGTTCGTTTTTACCCAGAGCTTGATCATCATCTCCTCTTCTGTGTGACTGAAACGAAGTCTAAAGCTGATATTGACCGGCTCGTGGCCAGATTGGGGGTAATCCAATGAAAGTATTAGAACCGCTTATTTTTGATCTCAGTGCCGATGGGCGAAGTGCAGTCAGTTTACCTAAGTGTGATGTACCGGAAGTTTCGGTCGAAACGTTGATTCCGAACGATTTGTTACGACAGCAGGAGCCGTCACTTCCGGAACTTTCCGAAGTCGATGTGGTTCGTCACTTTACTCATCTTTCCACCTTTAATCATGGCGTAGACACCGGGTTTTATCCACTGGGGTCATGTACGATGAAATATAACCCGAAAGTTAATGAAATGTTAGCTCGCCTCTCGGGTTTCACAGCCCTTCACCCCTATCAGCCCGAGTCGTTAACTCAAGGGGCTTTGCAGCTTATGGCGGAAGTTCAAGAGGACCTCTGTGAATTAGCGGGGATGGATGGTTTTACTCTTCAGCCGGCTGCTGGAGCTCACGGTGAAATGACTGGAATTCTAATCATTAAGGCTTATCACGATCACCGTCAAGATACTAAACGCAAAAAGGTGATTGTTCCGGATTCTGCTCATGGAACGAATCCTGCGACGGCAGCTATGGCTGGATATGAAATTATTCAAATTCCTTCCAATGACCGTGGTGGGGTTGACTTGGAGGCTTTAAAAAAGGTCCTTAATGACGAAGTTGCCGCACTAATGCTGACAAATCCTAATACAGTGGGGCTCTTTGATGAAAATATTTTAGAGATTACTAAGCTAGTTCATGATGCGGGCGGCCTCTTGTATTACGACGGAGCGAATACGAATGCAGTGATGGGTATTGCCCGTCCTGGAGATATGGGTTTTGACGTTGTCCATGTTAATTTACACAAGACGTTCGCCACGCCTCACGGTGGTGGAGGGCCAGGGTCTGGACCGGTTGGCGTTAAGGACTTTTTAATGCCGTTTCTGCCCAAACCCATGGTAGTTCGGAGTGAGGACGGAACTTTTACACTGCAAGAAGATATGCCACTCTCCATTGGTCGGGTGCGCTCATTTTATGCAAATTTCTCGGTGGTTGTCAGAGCCTATGCTTACATTCGAAGTCTTGGTGGGGAAGGGTTGAGGGCAGCCTCGGAAAGTGCCGTGTTAAATGCAAACTATCTAATGAGTATCCTTAAAGAGCATTATTTCTTACCGTTCGATCGCGTCTGTAAACATGAGTTTGTTATTACTCCCAAAAACCTTAAATCCACTGGGGTGCATACCTTAGATATCGCAAAACGTTTGTTGGACTATGGCTATCACCCACCAACTATCTATTTCCCGATCATAGTTGAAGAGGCCATGATGATTGAGCCGACAGAAACCGAAAGTATTGAAACGCTGGATGAATTCGCCCAGGTCCTTATTAAGATTGCAGAGGAAGCCCAAACTGATCCAGATCTTGTTAAGAATGCACCGTACACTACGCTAGTGACGCGATTAGATGAAGTGGGTGCAGTACGGAAGCCCAACTTACGTTGGCGTAAAGAGTCATAATATTCCCTTTCAAGGACTGGCACAGGATACAATTTGTATCCTGTGTTTCCTTTTCCTTTTGACAACTAAGGTACAAAATCCGGATTTGATAATCTTAGATGTTATGGAGATTTTGACTCGGAATAAAAACATTGCCCTTTCTAGAGATAAGCTATTGGAATTGGTCTGGGGCTGCCTAAATTTCTATGAGGTTCGACACGTAACTAGAAAATGTTTACTATTTGAAACAACTTGGCAGGATTTAAGGACAAAAAAGTTGAATATAAAAAAGGCTGAACATAACATAAAATATATTCTATTAATTTCAGGAATGGGGTGATCGCATGCAAATCGAAGTATTACCGAGTACAGGTTCTCCGCGGATTCCGTATTTAGAAGATAGATTAGTCATCGTGATTGATGTACTGAGGGCAACAAGCACTATAGTCACAGCTTTAGCTAATGGTTGCCAGGCCATTATTCCAGTTCTTACCTCAGAAGAAGCCTTGGAAACACGTTTAACTCTACCTGGATCATTATTAGGAGGAGAGCGAGATTCACTGATTATTGAAGGCTTTGATTTAGGGAATTCGCCCTTTGACTATGTTCCAGAAAAAGTGGGGGGCAGAAGAGTCATTATGACGACAACCAACGGTACCCGGGCTATACGTGATTCTATTGTTGCGCCCATGATCTGGATGGCTTCTTTTATAAACATGCAGAGTATTATTTTAGCTGTACTAAGGGAATTTGAAAACAGAAATAGACTTAAAGGAATAGTAGTGTTTTGTGCAGGCACAGAAGAACGTTTTGACCTTCCGGACACGCTCTGTGCTGGAATGTTTATCGATGCATTAGGGCCGAATGTTCTGCTCAACGACTTGGGTGAAGCCGCACGCATATTATATCGCAGTTCGGAGGATCATCTTGTAGATAAAATTCGCGACTCAGTTCACGGAAAAAAGCTCATTTCTCTGGGATTTGAGCGAGACTTAGTTTATTGTTCCACTCCAAACATTTTGCCAATTGTTCCAGTAGTTCAAAATGGTGAAATTGTTTGGTCGACGGGGGAATACACTTGATTTTTCCTAACGTTCAAACCTTTTTAATTATTATCTCCTTTTCTAAATAATGTGAACAAATAATCATTTTTTTTATAATTTAAAATGAAGTATAATGACAGAAGTACAGTAAATGTAACTTCTGCCAACTTGAAAACTTGGCAATAGCCAAGTTTTTTAAATTTTTCACATGCATACTAGGCAAAGGGAGGTTGAACACAATGGAAACTTTTAAAGTCCCCGTTGGAATTTCTAACCGACACATTCATTTATCTCAAGATCATATCGAAGCACTTTTTGGAGCAGGGTACACCTTAACAAAAATGAAAGATTTAAGCCAGCCTGGTCAATATGCCTGTGAAGAAACCGTTACTCTTATAGGGCCGAAAGGTAAGATTCCCGGAGTGCGTATTTTAGGACCTGCAAGAAAGGCTTCTCAAGTAGAGCTTGCCAGAACGGATACCTTTAAAATTGGAGTTAAACCTCCAGTTCGAGATTCTGGGAAGACTGAAGGATCCCCAGGCATTGACATCGAAGGCCCAAAGGGGCTTGTACACATGGATCAAGGTGTTATTATTGCGGCTCGTCATCTCCATATGTCTCCTAAAGATGCATTGAGATATTCTTTAAAAGATGGGGATTATGTCCGTGCCATAGTTCAGGGTCCTCGTGGCGGAGTTTTAGAAATGGTTCTCGTACGTGTTAACCCCAATTATGAATTAGATTTACATGTAGATACAGATGAGGGTAATGCGTTTGGTTTGGTTAATGGTCAAGAGCTAGAAGTTTATTCGATTAATGATCATTCCCAGGTGGCTCGTTAAGCTGAAGATCGAAGCTTCAGATAGGTACTTATACCTGAAGTTTATGAAGACTTTCACTTATAAGTAGGGGTCATGAACCTTAGAAAGCCTTTTAAGCTCCTTTTTCTTATGTGAAATTAATTCAAGTATTAGAATATAGTGAAAAATGGCTATAATAAATCAATTAGATTTAATTATAGCCATTTTTTGATATTCAATCTGCAACATGGGGACAAAATTACAAGGCCAGTGTAAATTTTGAAGTGCTGGGAACACTAAAACTGATGTTTTAATGTGAGGTGAAAACGTGGTTGTATCGGATGAAGAGAAAAAATCGAATTGGACAACCTCAACACGTAAAGAGATAGCCGATCCCGTAGGCGTTCAGGAGTTGGTTGGATTAAGACATCAGGTTACGTTATTGGCAGAGACTCTGGAAAAGATGAGATTGGCTGAATACATAGCGTATCTGAGTCGGCCAAGGCGCCTGCTTTGGTTTAATTTCTTAGTCGGTCTCTTGCGAGGATTGGGAACCGCACTTGGAGCGGGACTTCTCGCAGGATTTGCTTATTTTTTGTTAAAACGTATAGTTGTCCTGAATTTGCCGGTTATTGGAGGTTTTATAGCAGAGCTAAGTAAGTATGTTAATCAGCCTTAGATAGGATTAGGAGGGAATTGTATTTTGAAAGAGCAGACGCGTTACGATAAACTGATCAAAGCACTTCGAGAAGAGAAAGAAGAGTCAATCGAAACTTCCACAGAGCTCTTTAACGGAGATATGAGAGAGTCTCTAGGCGAATTGTCACTTGCAGATAATCACCCGGCAGATGTTGGATCAGAAGTATATCAGCGATCTCGTGATGTGGCTGAACATGATCGGCTGCTTCATAGAGTTGAAGCAATTGACGATGCTTTGGAACGCTTTAAAAAGGGAGAATATGCAAAGTGTGAACATTGCGGTCAAGAAATTCCGTATGAACGACTCGAAATACTACCTTATACTACAGTATGCGCCAAATGTAGCCGTGAGGAGGAAATTGAAGAGCAACACTCGTTATATCGTGAACCGATTGAAAACGAAATTTTGAATCGTCCTTTTTCCAGAACCTTTAATGACGGCACAGATCGGGTAGAGTTTGATGGCGAGGATGCTTGGCAGGCTGTAGCGCGCTATGGGACCTCGGATTCTCTCCAGGACTTAGGGACAAATCGAGATGTCTCGGATCCGAATGACACGTATGAAGATGCAGATGAAGTGATTGGCGCGGTTCAGTTTATTGAAACCCTTGAGACCCAGAGGGAGCCGGAAGGACGTTTAAATACGATTCACTATAGCAAGGAACATGGACAAACTTAAGGGGCAGAAGTGCTTGGCATCTTACGGCGATATGTGTTCGTTGTTGAGCCTCGGCGTATTCAACCTCAGGCACGTCTTGTGCGGTGCCTGTGCGCCACTCCTTTCCATCCTTGGTACCCTAGGGCATCAGTCCATCCATGGATTCATCCTAATTTGTTTTTCGTCAGGTTTAGTTTGCCCAGTTTAAAGCCCTGTGTTAAGATGAGGGAAAGAAAAGTGGGGGGTAGTCGGTTGATAGTTTGGCTTGCAATGATTGGAGTATGGGGTATTGATCGTTTAGTAAAGGTTTTAGTTCAAACAAACTTTATTCCTGGCGAGACGCTGAAGGTTATACCTGAAATATTCCATCTGACGTATGTCTTAAATCCAGGCGCGGCGTTCGGTCTGATGGCCGGCCGAACCTGGATTTTTATTGTTACTGCTGTTTTAGTGACTGGAGGTATTATTTATGGGCAGTTTCGAATTCCGCGTAAGGAAAGGATTACACGCCTAGCTCTAGGAATAATCGGAGGGGGAGCACTGGGGAATTTGTATGATAGGCTTGTAATCGGGCGTGTTGTAGATTATCTGGATTTCCAGATTTGGCCTTATGTATTTAATTTTGCGGATAGTATGATTGTCATAGGGGTGGGGTTACTAATGCTTGCTATTTATCGGGAGGATAAAAAAGCTACAAGTACATCCGAGTTCGATGTATCCGATAAATAAAAGCATTTAATTTAAAATTTTGCTTTATATTTATATTTTATACAGTGCCTCGTTAAACTTAAGTTGAATATTGGGATCCTCCCCACCAAGCTGAGTAGGGTGCGGTTACTACGTCACCTGTAGAAGTGGGGAGCCTCATGAAGGGGTAATTGAGAATTGGCGGTTATGAAAGTGGAAAAAGTGTTTATAGAATCTACCATTAATTCTACAATAGGGGACCCTGATTCTGAATTTGATGAGCAAACATCCTTTAGCGAAGATGCCTTGTTCACAGGTTCGGACATTTCAGTTGAGGATAAAGTTATTGAGCTTCCTGAAGGAATTCGCTTGGACGTTGGAGTGACTGAAGTTATAGGAAAGAGCAGGTCTTTCGTACAAGGACTCATTACACAAGAATGTATTATTGTTAATGGGTTACCTAAAAAAGCAAACTATAAGGTGCGCCTCGGGGATAAGATTGAAGTGACGGTCCCTACTCCAAAGGAGTCGACGGCTACACCTGAAAATATCCCACTTGAGATCCTATATGAGGATGAGGATGTTTTGGTGGTAAATAAGCCCCAGGGAATGGTAGTTCACCCTGCCCCAGGTGCTTGGACGGGTACAATGGTTAATGCTTTGTTATATCACTGTGATAACCTTTCCGGAATCAACGGAGTTTTACGTCCGGGGATTGTGCATCGTATTGATAAGGATACATCGGGGATTTTGGTGGTTGCGAAGAACGATTCTGCCCACCAAGGGCTTGCAGTGCAACTTAAGGCTCATACGATGGAACGCAAATACTTAGCACTGGTTCACGGGGAGATGTCGGAACCCTCTGGGACCGTTGATGCGCCGATTGGTCGTGATCCTTCCGATCGGAAACGTATGGCTGTGGTAATGCATCATTCGAAACTAGCAGTGACGCATTACACCGTTTTAGAACGTTTTAATGACACTACTTATTTGGAAGTGCGCTTAGAAACCGGGCGTACGCATCAGATACGTGTACATATGGCCTATATTAAGCATCCCGTCCTGGGAGATCCCGTGTATGGACCAAAGAAAAATCAATTTGGGTTAAACGGCCAAATGCTTCATGCAGCTCATCTGGGTTTTGAACATCCACGAACTGGGACATGGATGAAGTTTACTGCTCCTGTGCCAAGTAAATTTGCATTATTGCTTGAGAAGTTGCGTAAGTAAATTGAAAAGTGAGTATGACTCAGCATTTCTTTCATAGCATTTTTATTTATCACATTGACTTTTGATCAAACCTAAAGTAAACTAGGGGACAAGTGTTAATGGCCTTTAATGAAGTCCCGAGAGGCTTGGGAAGGCAGACGGAAATGTGAGAGAACTGTCTGCTTTTCAGACAGTTTTTTTGCACATTCTTTTAGATCTGCAGAGCGAAGGTGACCTAGGGAGAAAGGAGTTAGTGGCCTTGGAAGGAACGATTAAAAGTAAAATCTTGGATGCGGATGGAATTCGCAGGGCGGTAACTCGTATTGCTCATGAAATCGTAGAAAAGAACAAAGGAACTAATAAGCTTGTCTTGGTAGGGATTCGTCGCAGAGGGGTGCCGCTAGCTGAACGGATTCAGCAGTATATTGAAGAGTTCGAGGGCGTAAAAGTCCCTCTGGGAATTCTAGATATTACACTTTATCGCGATGACTTAAGTACTATTGATATCCATCCAGTCGTTCATGAAACGGATATCCCGGTAAGTATTGAAGGCAAGGCTGTGATTTTAATCGATGATGTACTCTATACTGGGCGAACGGCGCGTGCGGCTTTGGATGCAACGATGGATATAGGAAGGCCTGAACGAATTCAGCTGGCTGTGCTTGTGGATCGAGGACACCGAGAATTGCCTATTAGAGCAGACTATGTCGGTAAGAACCTACCCACATCGCGACGCGAAATCGTAGCTGTACGGCTTAAGGAAGTGGATGGGGACGAAGACATACTCTTGCTAGAACGAGATGATAATAATAAAGATTAAACGAACGTTACCCCTTTTAAATGTTATCCAGAGAGATAGCCAAGGGGCGAGCGGGATTATATAGGTTATGCCTATTTTTAAATCCTCTCCCTCTTTGGGACGAGGATTTTTATATTTTAGGGATATAGCAGTGGGGAAAGGTAACTCAAAAGGACATCATATCATATGCAAGTAGAGAACCGTCCCCAACTTGCACTTCTTAACTTGGAATCCCAGCCCAGACAGACCAAAAACTAAGGGGACATTGCAAAGTGAACACATTAGTGGAGTTCACGGTAAAGCGAGTGCCGCCGAGGTTCACATCATGCGCTACCCAGAGGTTGGCGTAATAGCTTCAGCATCTTTCAGAGAGAGCGCTGACACAGGATGTGTCGAGTGCACCGCCCGCCAAGGATGGCGATAGGCGGTGCGGAATGCAACGTGTGTGAACGTGCAATGACCCCTTACTTTCAAAGCCCCCTTTCAGAGGAATAATCACAAATTCATTAGAGATAATAAGAATGGAAAAAATTAGGGAGGTTTATTGATGAAATGGCAGCGTAAAGACATTCTGGCGATCGAGGATATGAGCGTAGAGGAAATTCGTCATATTCTGCATACTGCGAAAGTGATGAAAGAAATTCTAATGCGCCCGATCAAAAAATTGCCTACGTTAAAAGGAAAATCGGTGGTTAATCTATTTTATGAAGCAAGTACACGGACTCGAACCTCCTTCGAAATGGCTGCCAAGGTATTAGGCGCGGATACGACAAGTATTGCTGTTGCGCAGAGCAGTGTAAGTAAAGGAGAAAGTTTATATGATACCGCTAAGACCATTCAGGCAATGCGCGCTGATGTAGTGATTCTTCGGCACCCTAGTTCCGGTTCTGCGAAATTTTTGGCAGATATCCTCGATCCTGCGGTGATTAATGCAGGAGATGGTCAGCATGCTCATCCAACCCAAGCGTTATTAGATATTTTCACGATGCAGGAGCATCTTGGGGAACTAGAAGGAAAGAACGTTGTCATCGTTGGGGATGTCTTGCATTCTAGGGTAGCTCGTAGTAATGCTTGGTGTCTTCAAAAGATGGGAGTTAATGTAACCTTTGTGGGTCCTCCAACTCTAGTTCCTGTTGAAATGGAGGGTCTTGGAGTCAAACTTACTCATGATTTGGACAGCGCTTTACCAGGAGCAGATATTGTTATGGCACTCCGCCTTCAACTTGAACGACAGAAAAGCGGACTATTTCCTAGCCTGCGTGAGTACAGCCATCTCTATGGATTAACTACAGAGCGTCTCAAGAAAACCGGAAAACAGAGCATTGTATTACACCCTGGACCGATGAACCGAGGCGTGGAAATTTCAGATGACGTTGCAAATGGCGTAGACGCTTTAATCGAGCGTCAAGTCACGAATGGTGTCGCTATTCGTATGGCGCTAATCTACTTACTGATAGGAGGATCTAGCAATGTGGTGGCTTAAAGATGTCTGGGTAATAGATCCAAGCCAAAAGATTTCCGCCCCTCAGGATGTTCTCATAAAAGGCGGGCAGGTATTAGAAATATCTCCTTCCATGAATGAACAGGAAGTTTTAGCAAAAGCGCAGGGTGAATCTGTGGAAACGATCAACGGAAAGGGAAAGTTTCTTTTTCCAGGACTAATAGATGTACACACTCACCTGCGAGAACCAGGGCAAGAAGATAAAGAAGATATTTTAAGCGGATCTCGTGCTGCTGTGCGAGGCGGCTTTACGACGATTCTGGCCATGGCTAACACTCAACCCCCGATTGATAGTCGGGCTTTAGTCGAATTCGTGCGTAGGCAGGGAGAACGTGCCGGATATGCCCATGTATTACCGATTGGGACGGTTACTAAGGGAATGCAGGGGACCGAACTGGTCGAGATGGCAGATATGAAAGAGGGTGGAGCCGTTGCCTTTTCGGATGACGGTAAAAACATTCAAAATGCAGAAGTGATGAGGCTGGCTTTAGAATATGCTAAACTCACTGGATTTCCGATTATTAGTCATTGCGAGGATAAAGATTTGGCGGGGGAAGGTCTCATGCGCCGTGGAGTAACTTCGGGGCGGATGGGATTGAGAGGGATTCCAGCCAGTGCAGAAAGTGCGATCGTTGCTAGGGATTTAATACTAGCTGAAGAAACCGGTGGGAAACTTCATCTGGCCCATATTTCAACGAAGGAGAGTGTGGAGTTGATTCGAGGGGCTAAAGCACGTGGTGTCAATGTCACAGCGGAAGTCAACCCCCATCATTTGATCTTCTGTGATGAAGAGATAGGGATTACTGATACAGCGCTGAAAGTTAATCCTCCACTGGGTTCTCGGGAGGATCGTGATGCCTTAATTGAAGGTCTTCGTGACGGGACCATAGATATGATTGCAACTGACCATGCCCCGCATACTCAGGCAGAAAAAGCGAGGCCTTTTGCTGAGGCTCCCTTTGGGATTGCGAGTTTAGAGACTGCATTGAGTGCGGTATGGCAGTCTTTGGTCTTACCAGGACGCCTGTCAATAGATCGGGTAGTCGAGGCTTGGAGCGTTTCTCCTGCACAGCGGTTTGGTTTATCGGGGGGATCAATAAAGCCTGGAGCTTCGGCAGATATGGTCCTCTTTGATCCGGATTTTTCAGAAGTGATTGATCCTGCTAAGCTTGTTTCAAAAGCTCGCAATACCCCTTTCTTGGGGAAAACTATGCAAGGGTTGCCTGTGATGGTCTGGGTTAAAGGTCGGCTTGTGCAAAGAGATAGAGTAGTTATTTAGAAAGATTTAAGAGTTTTCGATAAGAATGCTTTCAGATATGTGTTTATATCAAAGGTATTTAGAAAAGAATGTGTGCAAATTGAGACTATGAGGAGAGAGGAAGTGTCGAAGGTGGCTTATCTCGTTTTTAAAGATGGGACGACCTTTGAGGGGGAAGAGTTTGGGGAATGGAGTTCTACTCAGGTAAAAGAGCGAGAAGTTGTCTTTAATACGTCCATGAGTGGCTATCAAGAAATGGTCACGGATTTATCCTATGCGGGTCAGATACTTGTCCTCACTCAACCTCTAATCGGAAACTATGGCTGGCACCATGAAGAAAATGAAGCGGATAAAACACGCTTACAGGGACTCATCGTTCGGGAACTTTCCGAGGGAGAGGGAAGTCTACATGGTGAGGGGTCTTTAGAGGACTATTGTCAGCAGCATATTGTTCCGGGCTTAAAGGGAGTCGATACACGAGCATTGACAAGATACTTGCGGCAATTTGGAACCCTACCGGGTGTACTCGTTCACACTCAGGAAGCTGGACAGGTGTACTGGGCTAATTCCCAGAGTCAAACTGAAATAGAGGATGAAAGTGAACACTGGGTCTATCGGTCAACTGTCAAAGAATCCTATGAAATTCCTGGATCAGGTCCCTTAATTGCGGTATTGGATTTTGGAGTGAAACGAAATATTATTCGTAACTTGCAGAAGAGAGAGTTTCGAATCATGGTATTCCCAGCTAGGTCAACGGCTGAAGAAATTCTAAGGCATCGGCCAAGTGGAGTGGTTTTAAGCAATGGTCCCGGAGATCCTGAGAAGTTGCCTAATGTAATAGCCTCGGTGCGGAAGTTGTATGATAAGCTACCGATTTTAGGTATCTGCTTAGGGCATCAACTCTTGGCTCTAGCCGCAGGTGGAGCAACCTATAAACTTCCCTACGGGCATCGCGGTGGTAATCATCCAGTTATCGATATACGCTCCGGGAAAGCGACTATGACCTCCCAAAACCATGGCTTCGCTGTACAGGAAGCTTCTTTAAAGGGTTCAGGTTTTGAAGTAACCTTGCGTAATCTCAATGATGGAACCGTAGAAGGAATGGAGCACTTAACTTATCCTATTCTATCCGTACAATTTCATCCGGAAGGTGCTCCGGGACCAGAGGAAAATGCTAAAATTTTTGACCGTTTCAAGGCTATCGTTTTGAAAAATTCAACGCAAAAGGGGAGAGAATAAGAATGCCCAAGAAGGAATGGAAAAAGGTTCTGGTAATTGGATCAGGCCCCATCGTGATTGGGCAGGCTGCTGAGTTTGACTACGCTGGAACGCAGGCCTGTCGAGCTCTGCGTGAAGAAGGGGTAGAGGTCATTCTCGTGAATTCCAACCCTGCTACAATTATGACGGATCGAGAAACAGCGGACCGAGTTTATATAGAACCTTTGACCGTGGAATCCGTGGAACGGATTATTGAGCGGGAGAGGCCAGACGGGTTGATTCCTACTATGGGAGGGCAAACCGGTCTGAATTTAGCGTACCAACTTGCTAAAAGAGGGGTTTTAGAACGTTGTGAGGTTACTTTAATGGGAACTTCTCTTAAGAGCATCGATCAAGCTGAAGATCGCGAGAGCTTTAGGGCCTTGATGAAGGAGCTTGGGGAGCCGATTCCGGAGAGTAAGATTGTTTCCCATGTGAATGACGCGCTCATATTCGCGGATAAAACTGGATACCCTCTTATTGTACGGCCAGCCTTTACTTTAGGAGGGACCGGGGGCGGAATAGTCCAGAACGCTGATGAACTTAAACTAATTGCAGAAAGTGGCTTGCAGGCAAGTCTTATCGGACAGATCCTCGTGGAACGAAGTGTAGCTGGTTGGAAGGAAGTTGAATTTGAAGTCTTACGCGATGGGGTCGGAAACTGTATCACGATTTGTCATATGGAAAATATGGACCCTGTTGGAATACACACGGGGGACAGTATAGTTGTAGCACCTTGTCAAACCTTGACAGATCGAGAGGTTCAAACCCTACGTAGTGCGTCCCTGAGAATTGTGAATGGATTGGGTATTGAAGGGGGATGTAATGTCCAGTTTGCACTCCATCCGTCGCGAATGGAATATGTTGTGATCGAAGTGAATCCTCGTTTAAGCCGCTCGAGTGCTCTGGCTTCTAAGGCAACAGGTTATCCGATCGCCAAGGTCGCAGCTAAAATAGCCTTGGGTTATGCGCTGACAGAACTAAAAAATGCTGTCACCGGAAAAACTTCTGCTTGTTTTGAGCCGGCCCTTGACTATGTTGTTGTCAAATTCCCACGCTGGCCTTTCGATAAATTTACGGAGGCCGACCGTCATTTAGGAACCCAGATGAAGGCAACTGGAGAAGTGATGGGTATTGGTCGGAACTTGGAAACTGCTCTACTCAAAGCCATCCGTTCGCTTGATATAAAAGTATATGGGGTCCGCTTACTAGAGCTTGAGGGACTTTCAGACGCTGAACTAAAAGACGCCTGTCTAAAACCAGATGATCGGCAGTTATTCGTTTTTGCCGAGGGCTTAAAGCGGGGTTGGACGGTAGAGTGGCTAGTTCAAGAGACAGGTTGGAATCGATATTATCTGAATATATTAAAACGTCTAGTCGATGAGACAACTTTATTAGAACAAAATCCCTGGGATGCGTTGGTCTTACTCCGTGTCAAACGGTTAGGATTTGCAGATCAAGAGGTTGCCTCCCTCTGGAAGAGTACTGAAGATAAAGTGCATCAATTCAGACTGAAAAATGGGATTAGACCTGTTTTCAAAATGGTCGATACCTGTGCGGGAGAGTTTGAAGCTACAACTCCTTACTTTTATTCTAGCTATGATGTTGAAGATGAAGGGGAAGTTCATAAGCTGCCTAAAGTGGTCGTCTTAGGATCAGGCTCGATTCGAATTGGGCAGGGTATTGAATTTGACTATTGCTCTGTACATGCGGTGCTAGCTCTAAGAAAAGCGGGTTTTGAAAGTATTATTATCAATAACAATCCTGAGACGGTCTCGACGGACTTTGACACAGCCGATCGCCTCTATTTCGAGCCCTTAACTTTAGAGGATGTTTCAGCCATTTTAGATAAAGAGCAGCCTGACGGCGTGGTCGTGCAATTTGGCGGTCAGACAGCAATCGGGTTAGCAAGTGGCCTAGCAAGGCGTGGATATAAGATTCTGGGCACAACGGTTGAAGATATTGACCGAGCGGAAGAACGGGGAACATTCGACCGCGTTCTGCAAGAACTGGATGCCAAGCGCCCACGCGGGGGCGGAGCAACAAATATGGAACAAGTGCAACGTGTAGCCCAAGATATAGGATTTCCTTTGGTGGTTCGTCCATCCTATGTTTTGGGTGGTCGGGCTATGGACATTGTCTATGAAGAGAAGGAATTAGAACCAGTTATTAAGCGTGCCCTATCGGCATCCTCGGATCAGGAGATCTGGATGGATCAATATCTGCTCGGGACAGAGGTGGAGGTTGATGCCATCTCGGATGGAGAAAGCGTCTTTATCCCCGGAATAATGGAACATTTAGAACGGGCCGGAGTCCATTCAGGAGATTCTATAGCTGTCTATCCACCTCAAACCTTAGATTTAAGTATGCAAGAGCGAATCATTACTTTAACGGAATCGTTAGCGCGATCCTTAAAAATTAAAGGTTTACTGAATATCCAATATGTGATTTATCATCAAGAACTATATGTCCTAGAGGTTAACCCTCGCTCAAGCCGTACAGTTCCTTTTTTGAGTAAAGTCACCGGAGTTCCCATCATAGACTGGGCAACCCAAGTGATTCTAGGCAGAAAATGGGATGAGATTGGGATTCCTCATGGCCTCTGGCCAATGGGTGATCGGGTTGCCGTCAAGGCACCTGTGTTTTCCTTCTCCAAGCTTCAACGGGTGGAACCGTCCTTAGGTCCAGAGATGAAATCAACAGGTGAAGTCATGGGAATGGATAAGACTTACGAAAAAGCTCTCTACAAAGCTCTACTAGGAGCTGGACTCTCCTTTACAACTTACGGTTCTGTATTGATAACCTTGGCAGATCGTGATAAAGCGGAAGGAGTAGCTCTCGCTCGACGGTTCGCTGAAATTGGATTCCGCATCTTAGCGACGGAAGGTACGACTCGTTATTTAAAGAGTGAGGGAATAAGGGTTGAAACGATCGCCAAGTTGCATGACGGCTCAAACGAAATCATTGATGGCATCCGCAAACAAAAAATCCAATATGTTGTTAATACAACGACTCATGGTCGTGCTCAGGAAAGTGATGGTTTTGCGATCCGAAGAGCGGCCGTGGAACATGGAATCCCTTGTTTTACAAGCTTAGATACCGCTGCAGCGTTGCTCCAGGTACTTGAAAGTATCTCGCCGGGCCTTTTGCCGCTGTAGAATCGAGGTGCGATGCGCGAGGTTAGAGGTACGAGACACAGGACACAAGACTCGAGAAGTATTGTGTGCGAAGCAAAATTTCATATAACACAAACACCTAGGTTCTGTCTTAGTAATGAGGGCCTAATTGCCAAATTGTAAATCTTTTTTGATAATTAAGTTTGTTGAGAGAGAGCAAAAGTGCAAGTCGAGAGAACCGTCCCCAAACTTGCAGAGGTATGATACAAGAGGCATGAAGTGTGAAATTATAAGTAAAATTACTTTGTGAGATATTCGCTTTTCGAACCACGAACCACGAATATCGAACCACGATAAGGAGGGTACCATGCTTACTGAGGAACAAGTGGTTTTACACGAACGCTTGGGAGATGAAGAGCAAAGACTTAGGCGTTTAGTTCTGAAGGGACCGATTGCCCAAACTGCCAAAGCCGGGCAATTTGTAGCGATCCAAGTTCAGGACTCATCGATCTCCTCATTTGATCCCTTGTTGAGGCGCCCGATTAGTTTAGCAGAGATCTCTTCTGAGCGGGACGAAATTACTTTGCTCTACCGAATTCAAGGTCGGGGAACCGAAATCTTAGCGAGAGCAAAGTGTGGAGATAAGCTCAGTGTTATGGGGCCCTTGGGACAGGGCTTTTCTATACCGAAAGAAGAGGAATTATGGTTGATTGCCGGAGGGATTGGGATATTCCCACTCTATCCTTTAGCTCAAAGCGCTCTGACTCAAGGTCTGACAGTACGCATTTTTTGGGGAGGAGAAAATCAGTCCTTTCTAGAGAGTGCGGGTCTTTCCTCCTGGCAAGCGCTGGGGATTCCGATATACTTAAGTACTCTTGATGGAAGTCTAGGGCAAAAGGGTCTAGTGACTGAGCAGGTCCTGGAGCAATTAGGGAACCCTTTGACGAGCGGTAGTCAGATTAGAGTAGCTACTTGCGGTCCGAAGAAGATGATGCAGGCCGTAACAGAACTATGTAAGAGCTTTAGAGTTCCTGTGGAAGTTTCGCTGGAAGAACGTATGGGTTGTGCTGTGGGAGCCTGTTTAGGGTGTGTATGTACCCTGATAGACGAAGCAGGCGCTTTGATTCATAAGAAAGTTTGTCAGGATGGGCCGGTTTTTCGGGGCGAGGAGGTTATCTGGGATGAGTCCTGTTGATTTTACGACCCAGCTTGCGGGTATAACGTTAAGAAATCCGATCCTTACGTGTTCAGGAACCTATGGGTTTGGAGAGGAGTATACCGCTTATTGTCCTCTAGAAGCCTTAGGGGGAATAACCTTGAAGGGAATTACTCCCTTGCCTCGCCTGGGTAATCCAGTTCCCCGGTTGGCGGAAACACCGGCAGGTTTGCTCAATGCTGTCGGTCTGGAAAATCCAGGTTTAGAAGAATTTATAAAATCTTATCTGCCTAAGGTTCGGAAATTACCCACTGCAGCGATTGCTAACATTTCTGGTTTTTCCCTCGAAGATTACGTACAGTTAGCCAAAGTCTTACAAAAGGATTCTGGGTTAGCCGCACTTGAGGTAAACATTTCGTGCCCTAATGTGAAACATGGTGGGATGCATTTTGGCACGGATCCTCAAAGCGCTCAAGAAGTTATTGCGGCGGTGAAGGCCGAAACTGACCTCCCGGTTATCGCAAAGCTCTCGCCCAATGTTACAGATATTGTGGGGATGGCGCGAGCGGTCCAGCTTGGAGGCGCAGATGCTCTATCTCTCATAAATACGTTGTTAGGGATGCAAATTGATATAAATCAACAACGTCCTGTCTTAGCCAATACGTTTGGAGGACTCTCCGGACCGGCTATTAAGCCAGTTGCAGTTCGTATGGTATGGCAAGTTTTTCAAGCAGTGGATTTACCGATTATAGGAATGGGTGGGATCACTACATGGCAGGATGCTGTGGAATTTTTGCTAGCAGGTGCGACGGCTGTAAGTATCGGTACAGGGAATTTTGTCAATCCTCAGGCACCACTGGAGATCCTACAGGGAATCCAAGACTATTGCGAACAACGCGGGCTTACTTCCGTGCGTGATTTAGTGGGATTAGCGCATAAGGGATAGTCTTAAATATAGAGAATTAGTCTTACGAGTTAACTCGTGCTACTTAAGCTGAAACATTGGTAACGATAGTATCCTTTGGAGAGTGTCTTCGAAGCGCAAATCCCCAATGATCCTACGGCATAGGATGAGTATCGTCAGGCAGAGGGAAATGGAGGGTTGTCGTTTGGATTCGACATTAAATAATCAGCGCGTCATGGTGGCACTGGATGTTCAAGGGCGTGAAGAGGCATTAGCCTTAGCAATGGCACTTCAAGGTAGTGGGTGTTGGCTTAAAGTAGGGCTAGAGCTTTACGCGTACACGGGACCATCGATGATCCATGAACTGAAAGCTTTAGGATTCCCCATCTTTCTAGACTTAAAGCTTCATGATATACCCACTACTGTGGAACGGGCAATCCGTGGATTCGTTCAGTGCGGAGTTGACATGATCAATGTACATTGCAGTGGCGGGTATGATATGATGACGAGGGCTGCCCATGCAGTACAGGAAGAAGGAAGTAAGCTAAAAAACCTACCAAAAGTGATTGGGGTTACAGTCCTGACCAGTATGTCAGAAACTCAATTTAGACAAGAGATGGGGGTTCAACGGGACCTTGGAGAGCATGTTGTAAAACTAGCCATACTAGCAGAAAAGGCGGGACTCGACGGAGTGGTCGCTTCAGCTAAGGAGGCGAAGGATATCAGAAAGAACACGAAGACAGATTTTCTGATTGTTACACCCGGGATTCGTCCGGCTTGGAGTGAAGCCCAGGACCAAGCGCGGGTTCTTACACCCCTTGAGGCATTGCAAGCCGGAAGCTCGTATCTGGTGGTTGGAAGGCCGATTACCCGCTCAGAGGACCCTCGTCTAGCATTGGAACGACTTTGGGCATAGTCGAAATAGTGAACTCGTTCAGCTAAGCTGAACATACAGACTTCGGTGACGATAGTCTCCTGTGGAGAGTGTCGCCGAAGCCGCTGATCTCATAAGGTACACTCAGCGGCGAAGGATAGATAAGGTGAACACATGGAATCGTGCAAAAAGGAGAGATAGATAATAATGGCTCAACTATTAAGTAACAATAAAATGCCACTTACCCCAGCTGAATACCTTGACGTGTTTAGAAGAAGTGAAGCGCTTTTGGAGGGACATTTCCTTTTAACCTCAGGCAAACATAGTGCACAATACATGCAGTGTGCTCAAGTACTTCAATATCCGGATCGTGCAGCCATACTAGCCGAAGGCTTGGCTTCGCAATTCCGCGATATAGGCGTTCAAACAGTTATTGGACCTGCCACGGGAGGGATTTTGGTAGCACATGAAGTTGCCAAAGCCTTAGGAGTAAGGGCTTTGTTTACAGAACGGGAAAACGGAATTATGCGTTTGCGCAGAGGGTTTACCCTTTCCCCAGATGAACGTGTGTTGGTGGTAGAGGATGTAATCACAACCGGTGGATCCGTTCGTGAAGTTCTGGCAGTAGTCCAAGAATTTGGAGCCATCGCTTTGGGTGTCGGGGTACTTGTTGATCGAACTGGAGGGATGGTGGATTTTGGGCTGCCACAGTGCTCGATTATTCAGTTGAACATCCAGGCTTTCGAAGCTCAGGAATGTCCACTTTGTGCTCAAGGAATCCCAGCTGTCAAACCAGGAAGCAGGAAAATTTGAGTGTAAATAGGGGACTGCCGGGCTTGAAATAGGGTTAGCGATAAAAGTAGAATAAAGGAACAGCTGGAAGCGAGATTTCCATCTGTTCCTTAGTCATTTAACGATAGTAATTGTTTACTAATACCCCCGTTTAAGCAGTGGGAATTTGTATTGTAACATTTGAGAAACGGGCTTGTAACTATTTAAAACTTATGTAATTAGCTGATTGTTAAGCAAATAAAGTATCTAAAATTGTGACAGTTTGATATACTTATTTTTACAGTGAAATTGGTGAAGGGGGTCGATTATTGAAAAAGGTAATCTTATTTGTGGTAGACTCCCTTCATCCTTCGGTTTTAGGGAGGATCCTTGCTGAAGGAAATGCCCCTGCTTTTCGTTTTCTGGTTAAGCACGGATCCTACATTGACCGTGTTATCTCCTCTTTTCCGACGATGACTCCAGTTGCCACGAGTTCCATGATCACAGGAACTTGGCCAGATCAGCATGGAGTTCCTGGGTTTATCTGGTACAATGAGGAGATACAGAAAATTGTAGATTACGGAGCTACTTGGCAAAGTATTCTAAAAATCGGTCTAGAGAAAGTTCTTCGCAACCTATTACTTAAACTCAATGAAGATCATCTAAGCGCAAAAACGCCGACCTTATATGAAAAATTGGAAGCAGGCGGTTATAGTACGGGGAATATTAACTTTTTTATGCATCGAGCTAAACACACTTATCCGGCGAAAGTTCCATTTTCCCTAGCCGCAACGACTGGGTTTCGTCTTAATCAAGAGGACGTTTCAGGACCTTCGCACTTAACCTTAGGCCAACTTATCCATCCCCCATTCTCAGGACGGTCAGTATCCTTTCCGAGAGGGCCTTTTCACCGTTTTGGTTTTAATGATACCTTTTCTGGAAAAATTGCTGCCCAACTTGTTAGAGAACGACAACAGCCTGATTTTATGGTTGTTTACTTTCCGGATAATGACAAATATTCACACCAACACGGCCCTTTGCGCTCGGGGTTTTCGATTGAATATGCAGACCAACAGGTGGCTTCAGTCCTTGCTGAGTTCGGTACTTGGGAAAAAGCATTAGAGGAAAATGTAATTATTATCACGGGAGACCATGCCCAGTCGACGGTTGGTTTAGGAAAAGAATACCTGATCGATTTAGATCGTGACTTGAAGTCGTTTAAACGATTAAAGATCACCGAAGAAGCAAATAGGGATGAGAATAAGCATGAGATTGCCATTTGTCCAAATGAGCGGATGGCTTTTATTTACCTTCTTCAGAAAAAAGATGAGATTTTACCAGAAGTTGTGGGCATTTTAGCAAAAGATCCACGCAATGCTCAGATTAGTTGGAAAGTCTCTGAGAATAGATTTTGCGTTGTTCAAGGGGGAACAGAAAAACAACTTTTCTTTTCTCGCATGGGTCTCTATCAAGATGCCTATGGTCAAACCTGGTCCTACGAAGGGGATTTATCTGTGGTTGATGCCCGAGTATTTGGCGAACAGATTATTGAATTCGGGAAGTTTCCTGATGCTTTTAATCGTCTAATAACAGCCCTTGAGTCACGAAGTGGAAGCCGGATTGCTGTTTCGGCTGCCTCAGGGTATGAATATTTTGCCGTTGGAGCACCTATTCACCCAGGTGGAGGGAGTCATGGCTCACTTGAGGAAGAAGATTCGACGGTACCAATGATCGTTGCAGGTATGCCAGTTAACTTAGATCATGCAAGGATCATTGATCTATACCCTATGATACTTAAACATTTTGGCTTAGGATCTAAGATATAGTTGGGTTTATTTATCTAGTCAACTTCCATGCATCTTGGCGCTAGCCAAGTTTTCTGTTAGGGGGGGAAGATTATGCGAAAATGGTTTTATTGGGTGCCACTGGTTTTGCTGATTGGCGGTGTTGTAAACGGGATCCTGATTTTAGGGAGAACACCTCAGTCAAAAAGTTGGATTCCTTTTTTACCCTCTGTAAAAATTCCTACCCTCGATTGTCCAATTGACAAGGATGGAGATGGCTTGGATGATCTAAAAGATATTGTGGCAGGTGCAAAAGCCGAGGTAGAGAGGAAGCCCCAATATCGCAGTGCCTATTATCAAAAGGGGTATCCGCCGGAAAGTGAAGGCGTCTGCACGGATGTTGTATGGCGTGCTTTTCGAGATGCGGGCTATGACTTAAAGGGGTTAGTCGATCAAGATATTCCGGCTAATATAGGTAAGTATTCTCGAATAGAGGGTAAGCCAGATCCAAATATTGACTTTCGAAGAGTACCCAATCTCATAGTCTTTTTTCGGAGAAATGCTCAGGAATTAACCCGCGAGATAAAACCAGAGAATGTAGAGAATCTAACCCTTTGGCAAGCAGGGGACATTGTAACCTATGGTCCACCCCATGAGCATATTGTCATTGTATCTGATAAACGTAGACCTGACGGCGTCCCATATATTCTCCATAATGCGGGACCGATACCCACTGAATCCGATCAATTACAGAGTTGGCCTTCGGAAATGACAGGGCATTTTCGCTTTCCAAGGTTCTAGGCGGGCGGCAGTGGAGGAAATTGGGTGGCGGCTTAAAAATCGCTTAAAAACCCTTCCATTCTTATCTGATTTCTAAGATACGAATGGAAGGGTTTTTATATTTAAGATAATTATTAATGGGCTGTTGATTATAGCCAGTTTGATTTAGCTTGATATAGATTAATTGAGATTGATATTGTTGACATATGATTGGTTTAAGAGGTATAATTTGGCTATATTTAAAATAATTGAGACTTATCTTGTATTGTGGAATGATGAAAGAGAATCCTTTTTGGACTATTCATTATTACCTACATATGGTTTTAAGATGTATAAATAAGCTTCCCTATGGGGCACTTTGTTTATTTATTCACAAATTATACGAGAGGAGGAGGAAAATGAAAAATAAAGAGAAAGAGAGAGGTAACCTCAGAGCAGGAATCCTAACCTTACTTCCATGCATTCTAATTGTCTTACTAGTTGTTACAGGATGTGGGAAGTCAGTAGAAACGAAGGGGGATATGTCTGCTAATTCTGCACAAGGAGTAAAAACTCAAAATATTAGCATTAAAATTGTTGACGGTAAGGGTAATTCCAAGACTGTTGATCTTATGAGCCTGACCCAGGCTAAGGGCATGGGGATATTCAAAAAATCCACCGGGTCATTGGTGGGACCCGCAGAATTAAGAGGACCCTTACTGGCGGATGTTTTTAAAGCTGCTGGAATACAGCCTGCCGTTACGGATGGTTTTGAGTTTATCGCTTCTGATGGGTATAAGATGACCCTAGATAATAAGCAAGCTACTGGTAATGTAATGACCTATAAGCAAGATGGAGAGGCTGCAGCATTGAGCCAGATGGACGTTCTGGTGGCCTTAGAAAGTTCCCAAAAAGAGGTAGGGGAAGGGTTGCCCCGTCTGGCGTATGTGGGTAAGGATGCAACCATCACCGATGGACATCTGTGGGTTAAACTGATTGATACCATTATAGTCAAACCTGGTGTGGCCGATTGGACAATCAAGCTTAGCGGGTATGAAAATATGACAGTAGATCGCGCTACCTATGAAAGCTGCGCCACCTGTCATGAAACGCCGCACCCGGGACAAAAGATAGAGATCAATAATGCTAAGGGCGGCAAAGATATATATGAAGGATCTGGCCTTTGGCTTATGGTTGCTGAGGTCGATGGAGGGGAGCAGGTTGATGGGCATCACCTGGTCAACCGGGACATAGTCCGTTCTGACTATACTGTCAGGCTGTTAACTAAAGACGGGAAGACGATGGATTTCAAATCAACCGAGATCTCTTATAATGATAAAATTGTACTTGCTTATAAGAAGAACGACCATCTTTTGGGTGAAGATGAGGGTCCCCTAGCGCTAGTGAATATCGAAAACAAAGATAAACCAGTATTTTTGGGACAGATTATAGAAATTCAATTATCGAACCTGCCAAAGCAGTAAAGCAGGAAATAGAGGTTTTGCGGTCATGATCAGAGTAGTATTTCATAAACTTTTCGCTGGGCGGAGACTACTCGTAGATTGCTTCGGGGATACCCAGGGTAACAACGAGGCATTTCAATCTGCTATTCAAGCAGATTAATATGGTTAAGCCTGATTTTGTCGTACACGTTGGGGATCTCACCCCGAGCGGGCGGGAGGAGGAAACAGGCATTGTGAACAGGGAGGCTCCGTTCTGATGGTTTGTCATCATCCTGAAGTAGTAGCCAGCTACTGTCATCGACTGTTGTTTCTAGAGAATGGGCAGGTTGGGATGGAAGACCATCCGGACAAGGTGTTTCAGTGGTTAAAGGAGAGAGGGCAGGGAGCTTTTTTGCCCTGCTGGGAAGGTGAGCAAGGGTGACAAGTGAAATGAAGGGATTCAATCAGGTTTTAAGGAGAATGCTGGATTTTGATCAGCTGGCGGGTCTAAAATATGTACCAGGGGGTTCATGGCTTCACCGCCTCCATCCCCTGGTAAAGCTAGGGGTCATTCTTAGGATACACTAGTGCTGTTTTGGCTTCTACAGAGCTTAGTATGTCCATGGATGGAAGGGCTTTTGGTCTTTATAGCAAACGTACCTTTATGAATCAGCTACCTTTTACAAAGGAAGATATTATCATATCTTGTGTGGGATTTCTGGTATTAATTTTATTTTGTATTTTGGGAGGTTAATAAACATGCTAAAAAATTTCAGTAAAAAGTTTCTTATGGTTACACTGGTTCTATCTCTAGTATTTGTCACTGCAGGATGCTCCTCACAGAGTTCAAGTTCTTCTCCGGAAAAGCCTGCTGCGACTTCCGCGGCACCTGTTAATGCAGAAGTTCCCGCTTGCCAACTGCAAGTTATCAACGGAACTTCTATCGTTACCCTCACGGAGAAAGAGTTAGACAAACTCGAGAAGGTTACCCTGGAAGCAACTTTGCAAAAAAAGGACGGCTCAACTCAGCAGCAGAAGTGGGTAGGAGTTCCGCTAGCCAAAGTTTTGGAGGCAGCGGGCATAAAAGAGTATAAGACTGTTACGGCAACGGCTGCAGATGGGTATGCAAAGGAATATACCCCGGACCAGGTCAAAGCAGCAGGAACTATTGTAGGATACAATCTTGATGGCAAGACCCTGGATAAGGATGGTCCGCTTGAAGCGGTGCTTAAAGACTCCCCAGGTAATATGTGGGTTAAGACACTGAGCAAAATTACTGTCTATCAATAGGAGAATAAAACGATCAAAGAGGACTTGTGAACTCGTTACGGGAATGGAAGGGTAACATCTAGCCATTGGTTTACCAGAACTGTATAAGTATAAGATTGACTTAATTAGCATAACTATGATAATATTATGATAAGTTAAAGGTTGATGTTAAGAGGTGAATGACATGCCACGGATTAGACCAGTTTCAGATTTGAGGAATAATTTTGCAGATATTTCAAGGATTGTGCATGAAACATTAGAACCAGTGTTTTTGACTAAAAATGGATATGGTGACATGGTTGTCATGAGTATTGAGGCCTACGAACGTAAGCAATTTGAAAGTGAAATTTACTTTAAGTTAAAAGAGGCGGAACTGGAAGCGAAGTTTACGGATGTAAGATATACGCACGAAGAAGTGTTTTCTAATTTGAGGAAAGATATTGCTAATAAGGTAAGCAAAGATAATGCATAAGTTGATATACCTACCGTTGGCACAAAAAGATTTGAGGAATATTATAAGCTATATCGCCGATTATTTAAAAGCACCAAAGGCTGCAATGGATTTGTTGGATGACCTTGAGAATTCTATATCTCGACTCCAAAAATTTCCATACTCTTGCAAAGTGTTTCAATCAATAAAACCCCTTGAAGCCGAATACAGAATGCTACCTGTTAAAAACTACCTTGTGTTCTACGTAGTAACAGAACATGATGTAGAAATACACAGGATTATATATGCAAAGATGAATCTTGAAAAACTTATTTAGCATAAGTAAGTTTTTTGGTTAGAGGGATCAGAGTACACACTAAAATATTACAAGTCAGACACGAAACTGAAATCAGTATAAATACAAAGCACAGAAATCGCTTGCCGATTTCTGTGCTTTGTATATTTTCGGATTCATCATCCTAAAAACTCTTCACTACCTAGTAGCCGCTCTAAGATCTCCTGCTTAGGTGTGAGGTATAAAGTCCAGTTCTGTTCGTAAATCACCATGCCGGGCTTGGCTGAGTTAGGTTTCTTGAGTTGCTTGACATGGGTGTAATCTACGGCGACTTGAGAAGAACCGCGAGCTTGGCTGTAATAAATCGCCAGGGCAGCTGCTTCTTCAAGGGTAGCATCATCTGGGAATTCTTCCCCTTCTTCAAGAGGAATCAGGACGTGTGAACCGGGGATCACTTTGGTATGGAGCCAAAGATCGTTTGGTTTTCCTTTGCGCAACGATAACCAATCATTTTGAGCATTGTTTTTCCCGACAAGGATGACACGGTCATGGCTGGAACGATAAACTCGGAGTTGAGGAGATTCCTTGGGGGATTTTGCTTTAGACTTGGCATTTAATTTAGTTCGGCCCTTTTTATTGAGAGTTTCCTTTTTCAGATGTTTTCCTGCGACATATCCTTGTCCAGCAAGTTCGACATGAATTTCATCTAGCTCTTTAAGAGTAGCCGCCTGATCTAGATTGTAGCGTAAGGACTCAAGGTAGGTAATCTCCTCGATTGTGGTTTCTTTGAGCTCTTTTGTTTTGAGCAAAGTCGCTTTAGCTTTGTTATAAAGTTTGTAATAACGTTGAGCGTTATCAATAGCACTGATATGAGGATTAAGTGGAATTACTACGGAAGAAGCTGAGGGGTCATAATAATCTTCTACGATTGCCTCAGTCGCTCCAGGCTGAATGCGGTAGAGGTTCGCGGTGAGGAGTTCTCCCCACCTTTGATACTCGAGACCTTTCTGCGCACTTGACTCAGCTTCGTTGTATATTTTAAGCTTCTTGCTGCTGTGGGTGTACTGTTCCTGAACGATCTTTCGCAAAGAGCCTCTTTTTGATTCAAGGGAGTTGTTATTTGATTTTGATTGATAGAAGATCTGGATCGCAGCATTCAAAGTCGAAACAGGTTCAATTTTTAACTCTTGATATTGTTGAAAGGGGACAAAGCTAAAGGCAACAAGTTGGGAGCGGTGTGCTAAATTGTAATACAAGCAAGGGTGAGTGTCGGGAACACCCTCGGGATTGGATAACCTGCAATAAGCTTGGAAAAGCCTTGAAAGATCAATGTCTCCGCAATGCTGGAGGAGAATTTCGGTATTCAATCCGGCCTGGATGACAATTTCTCGGGCCAATTCTGGGCTGATTCCGGCAAAACGTGATAGGAGTATGTTGGTTAAAGGGTGATCTAAGGCTTCTTCGTAAAGGGTTTGTCGCCAAAGCTCTTCGTCTTCTAAGGGAGGTTGTTTACCCTGAGAGGGAGGAGTCAGATAGGTTCTGCCAGGCAATACTTCTCGATAATGGCTGAGGGCATGTGAATACCTTTTTAGACCATCGAGAATCGTATTTGTAGAGGGGTCAACTAAGATGAGATTGCTGTGTTTTCCCATGATTTCTAAGTGAAGATGCAAAGAGACTAAATCCCCTCGGTCGTTATAATTTTGAAACTCAAAGGTGACAACACGTTCTAGCTCACTCTGGTGGAGACTGACCAGTTTACCTCCTTCGAGGTGCTTGCGTAAAATCATACAAAACATGGGTGGGGAAGTTGGATTTTTTTTATTTTCCTCTGTGAGGTGGAAGCGAGGGGAGGTGGCACTTGCACTAAGTAGGAGCCGCCGAGATCCCTGCTGTCGTAATTGGAAATGGATTTCTTCCTTTTCGGGTTGAAAAATTTTATCAATACGAGCTCCAATGAGTAGTGGAGCAAGTTCTTTAACTAAATAGGCGAGGGTTACACCATCTAACGCCATGTGATTACATCCTTTCAAAACTGAGTCGCTTTTTAGTATAACACACTTGTTTCACTGAGGCATTTTTCCATACTTTTAAGAATAAGCATGTACTATAAAAGGGACAAAGCCATTGCGCGAAGCACGAAGCACGAAAAGGAGGAAAAAGGCATGCGGCAACAGGCATGGCATGTATTGCCTTGGCTTGACGTGGCCAAGGCGTTGGATGTACATCCGGCTAAAGGGTTAAATGTTAAAGAGGTTCGGCGTCGGTTACAGGAGGTCGGGAATAATGTCCTGGCGGTAAAAAAAGGAATTCACCCTGTATTTTTATTTCTCGGACAATTCAAAGACTTTATGGTATTAGTCTTACTAGCTGCTACAGTAGTCTCTGGACTTTTAGGCGAGATCGCAGATGCTATCACGATCTTAGCAATTCTCATAATCAATGCCATTTTAGGTTTCGTACAGGAGTTTCGTGCTGAACGTTCCATGGAATCCCTGCGTTCTCTGACGGCTCCTGAAGCACGAGTGTTACGGGAAGGCATGGAACAAAGGATTCCAGCTGCCGATGTTGTGCCGGGAGATATTGTGCTTTTGGATACAGGGGATCGAATTCCGGCGGACGTACGTTGGATTCAGGCGGTTAATATGCAAGTAGAGGAGTCGGCTCTGACCGGAGAATCTCATCCTGTCAATAAGAGTATCTCCCCTCTGCGTGATGAACTCACGCCTATGGCAGATCGCCAAAATATGGGGTATATGGGGACTTCTATTGTCAATGGCCGAGGAGCGGGCGTTGTCGTAGCTACTGGAATGGACACGGAGATGGGCGTCATCGCCGGTATGATCCAAAGTGTGGAAGACGAAGAAACCCCTTTGCAAAAGCGTTTAGCAGAGCTGGGTAAATGGTTGGTGCTGATCAGTTTTCTGGTCTGTGCGGCTGTAGTGGTTACTGGAATTTTAAGAGGTGAGGATTTCTACAAGATGTTCTTCACGGGAGTGTCTTTAGCTGTAGCTGCTATTCCAGAAGGCCTACCAGCTATTGTCACGGTAGCCTTGGCAGTAGGGGTACAACGCATGGTCAAGCGGCAAGCAATCATACGGAAACTTCCCGCTGTGGAAACCTTGGGTTGTGCGACGGTGATCTGTTCAGATAAGACTGGGACATTAACTCAGAATGAAATGACCGTACGCCAAATCTATTCTGATGGACGAAGGATTTCAGTATCCGGAGAGGGGTATGATCCCAAAGGAGAGTTCAATGGTGCTGATCCAGAGAAAGAGCGTGATCCTCTAAACGCGGCACTGAAGATTGCTGCACTTTGCAATAATTCTACCTTGACTAAGAAAGGGGTGCAAGTCGCTGGGCTCTTTCGTTCTAAGGGAAAGGAAGCTCCTTGGGGCATTGAGGGAGATCCCACAGAAGGTGCAATACTGGTGGCCGCAGCGAAGGCTGGGATATGGCGTGAAGTTCTAGAACGAAAGCAAACCAGAATAGGCGAACTGCCCTTTGATTCCGATCGGAAGCGAATGAGTGTTGTCTATGAAACAAAACAAGGACGCAGGGCATATGTCAAAGGGGCTCCGGACATGGTGCTGCGACTTTGTCAGCATGAGTTGACTCGTCAAGGAGTTGTAGAACTATCGAATGAACGTAAGAAAAGTATCATGCGTGCGAATGATGAAATGGCCAGACATGCTCTCCGAGTTCTTGCAGTTGCGGAAAAACCGTTGTCAGATTCCGAGCCTCTTGATGAAAATGTGGAACAAGGGTTGACCTTTGTCGGACTGCTGGGAATGATTGATCCTCCACGTGCCAGTGCTGTCAAAGCAATCCGAGTTTGTCGGCAGGCTGGTATTAAACCAGTTATGATCACCGGGGATCACCGTTTAACCGCAGAAGCCGTCGCCCATGAATTAGGGATTTTAAGAGGAACAGGTGGCGGAGTCGTATCAGGGTTAGAACTTGAGCGAACGTCTGACGAGGAATTAAGCGAACGAATCATGGATGTTTCAGTATTTGCTCGCGTGACCCCTAAGGATAAGCTTCGAATTGTACGGGCCTATAAAAAGCGGGGACAAGTGGTTGCTATGACTGGGGATGGGGTTAATGATGCTCCGGCAGTCAAAGAAGCAGATATTGGGGTAGCCATGGGCAAAACGGGGACGGATGTGACGAAGGAAGCTTCATCGATGGTTTTAGGGGATGATAACTTTGCAACCATCGTGGCCGCCGTGGAAGAGGGCCGGGGGATTTACGACAACATTCGGAAGTTTATTCGCTACTTACTATCTTGTAATCTTGGGGAAGTTTTAACAATGTTTTTGGCAACACTCGTGGGTTTACCCCTCCCATTGCTTCCTATTCAGATCTTGTGGGTTAACCTAGTCACAGACGGATTGCCTGCGATGGCTTTAGGGGTGGATGGCGCTGAACCAGGCATTATGAATCGTCCACCGAGAAAACCAGGTGAGAGCATTTTTGCACGGGGTTTGGCATCCAAAATTGCAGTAAGGGGGACGTTTATCGGACTTGGTACGCTCTTTGTATTCGTAACTGCACTTTTTATGGGGGTCAACATGTTGGGTGCCCGAACGATGGCTTTTTCGACACTAGTGTTTTCCCAATTGTTCCATGTTTTTGATTGTCGTTCTGAGGAACGTGGCATCTTCGAGGTGGGGCTTTTCACAAATTTCTATCTTGTGGGAGCAGTCCTAGTCTCAACTATCATGCAACTCTGCGTTATATATATTACACCTTTACAAGCGATCTTTAAGACGGCACCTTTAGTAAGTTGGCAATGGATTCTTATTTTGTGTGTTGCAGGCGGACCGTCTGTTTTGATCGGCTTTGCCCGGCTTATAAAGAACAGCTGGCAAGGCAAAACGGTCATCGCCAAGGGGTAATTTCGTGGCCTTCTCAACGGACCAGCTGACTGGAGGCATTGCAGCTCCTGTCCAGCCAAATGGCGGTAAAAAAATAACAGTCCTATTTAACCACGTGTGACAAGAAGTCTCCCACCTCTAAGCTACCTTGCTCACGATAGTGAGTGCGTAGGTGGGAGATGAATTGTCGCCATTTTATTCCAAAGTAAGTATTGATAAATTACTTCTATTCATGATAAAATATAATCAGTAGTAATCCAGATAGATGGTGATAAATCAATGGAATTAGATAATAATAATCATTCGGTATTTCTTTTGTATTATCATCTTGTCCTTGTCATAAAATACCGTAGAAATGTTATCGATGATGTAATCTCTAACAGGCTCAAAGTAATATTTGAGTATGTGTCTCCCAACTACAATATCACGTTGCAAGAATGGAATCAGGATAGAGATCATGTCCATATTTTGTTCAAAGCACACCCAAACAGCGAATTATCAAAATTCATCAATGCCTACAAAAGTGCATCATCGCGGCTGATCAAAAAAGACTATCCGCAAATACGTGAGTCTCTCTGGAAAGAATACTTTTGGTCAAGAAGTTTTTGCTTGCTTTCGACTGGCGGTGCACCTATCGAGGTCATTAAGCGTTACATAGAAAATCAAGGTGATAAGCTATGAATAAAGCGTATAGATATCGCCTTTATCCCACAACTGAACAAGCGATTCTTATCAATAAAACCTTCGGATGTGTAAGATTCATCTATAATCAAATGCTTGCAAACAGGATAACTATTTATGAGCAGTATAAAGACGACAAAGAAGCGTTGAAGCAGCAACGATACTCTCTGCCAGCCGATTATAAGAAAGAATTTGAGTGGTTAAAAGAAGTGGACAGTTTGGCCCTTGCTAATGCTCAACTTAATCTAAATATGGCTTATAAAAATTTCTTTCGAGATAAATCAATAGGCTTTCCAAACTTCAAACGAAAGCACCGGGATAGAAAATCCTACACAACGAATAACCAAAAAGGAAGCATACGGCTGATTGATAGCAAAACCATTCGATTGCCTAAATTGAAAGATGTCCGAATTAAGCTACACAGGCAATTACCGCCAAATTCAATCATTAAATCAGCCACGATAAGCCAAACACCGACCGGTAAATACTACATAGCTGTTTTGGTTGAGTTTGAAGCCAAACTAGAACGGATAACCCCAACGATCGAGTCGATCTTAGGATTGGACTATTCTTCAAAGTCACTCGTCATCGATAGTGAGGCAAGAAGTGCAGACTACCCCAGATTCTACCGAAAGGCAGAAGCCAAACTAAAGAAAGAGCAACGGAAATTATCCAAACGAATGAAAGGAGGTAAGAACAGAAACAAACAACGTCAGAAGGTAGCTAAACTTCATGAAAAGGTAGCGAATCAAAGAAAGGACTTTTTGCATAAGCTGTCTAGGCAGATAGCCAATGCCTATACCGCTGTTGCAATTGAAGACTTAAACATGAGAAACATGGCGCAATGCTTAAAACTGGCGAAATCAACGAATGACAATGGCTTTGGAATGCTGAAAACACTTTTGGCGTACAAGCTGGCAGAACAAGGTAAGCAACTGGTCATGATCGATAAATGGTATCCGTCCAGTAAACTATGCCGTTATTGCAAGAACATAAATATGGAGTTGACGCTGGCGGATAGAACTTGGAGTTGTAAGCATTGCGGCGCAGAGATTGATAGAGATATAAATGCCGCAATAAACATCAAAAATGAAGGCTGCCGGATACTGGGTATAGCCTAAATACGACTAAGAACCGTTGGGCAAACGGGGATAGCTTGGTAACTATATCGGCATTAGTCGGTACGTCCCAAGAAGCCCCCACCTCTTAGGTGGTGGGAGTATGTCACTAAGTCGAAGAAGAATGTTATACATATTATTTTGTCTAATATTCAATTGAGACCTGTGGGGACAGCGTGTTGAGGCAGCTGGCATCATCCTTCAGGTCATTTTGTTTTCAGCATAAAAAGTTGGATAATAATTAAATGGGTTTGAGTTTTGAATTAAGCTGTGAATTGGAGTATTGAATTGACATGATGAGCAAAGTATTGCTGGAGGAAAAATATCACAAAACACTTCCAGTTTTGATGAAAACTAAACTGTTTGTTCCCCAAGCCCATGAACTGCTGCCCCGCCCCCGACTGACCCAAGAACTGAACAAGGGTCTTAAATACAGGCTGAATCTGGTGGTTGCTCCCGCGGGATACGGCAAGACCACAGCAGTGGCGGAGTGGGCACGGCAGAACAACTTACCTGTTACCTGGTTTTCCCTTGACGAGGGCGATAATGATCCGGTACGTTTCTGGAGTTATTTACTTATGGCCCTGGAACAGATTACCCCCGGGATCGGTAGTAAGGCTGCGGTTGTTTTGCGTGCTATAGGGATGCCCCAGGTTGAGAAGGTTATAGCCTTACTTATCGACGATATTTTGGGTTTGTCACAGGAATTTACTCTAGTGTTAGACGATTTTCATCTTATTAAAGACCCGGTTATTCACGATACTCTTTTATTTTTATTGCAGTATATGCCGAATTTTATGCACATCTATCTCATCAGCAGGGAATTACCGCCCTTATCTCTGGCCCGGATGATGGGCAAAGGGATGTTGAAGGAACTGTCGGCGCCGGAGCTGTGCTTTACTCAGGATGAGATTGCGGCTTTCTACCGAGGCAGGAATATCACCCTCACCAGGGAAGAGACGATCCAGCTGGAGACCAGGACCGAGGGCTGGGCTGCCGGTCTGCACCTGGCGGCCCTATCCATGAAGGACAGCCGGGATATCTTGGGAACGATCTGCGCCCTTAAAGGGAATAACCATTATCTGTCCGGCTATTTGTCCGATGAGGTGTTGAAGCAGTGGCCGGATGATGAAAAAACATTTCTGCTCCAGACTTCGATCCTGGACAGGCTGTGCGGGTCTTTGTGTGATGCGGTAACCGGCCAAACAGGCAGTGAGGAAGTGCTGGCAAGGCTGGTCGAGAAAAATGCCTTTATTACGATTCTGGATATGGAAGGGTATTGGTATCGGTACCACAACCTATTTTCCGAATTCCTGCAGAGCCGCTGGGAACGGGAAAACAGAGCACAGCGCAACACACTGCACAGGTTGGCCGGTGAGTGGTATGCAAGGAATGGTTTTTTGAACGAAGCTGTTCACCACTTTATCGAGGGGGAGTGCTTTTCCCAAGCCGTCCAGCTTATCCAAGAAATGGCCCCGGGGATGTTGGAAAAAGGAGAAACGGAATCTCTGCTGAATTGGCTGAATGTCCTGCCGGAGTCCTGGATAAACCAAAATCCCGTGTTGTGTCTGGCCGGAGCCTGGGCCCTGATCCTTACCAGACGGTTGGAAGAGGTTGAAAATTGGCTGCATAAGGCGGAGGAGTTGTGCGGGAAAAGGAAAGACCCTTCTCTGCCGGTGACCGAGCAGCAGCGAATAATGGGCGAAATCTGCCTGGCCCGGGCCAGATTGTATCACTATAACTTGAAACAGCAATGCGCTTTGTTTAAAGAAGCTTGCCGTCTTATTCCGGATAGAAGCATATTCTTGCAAGCTGCCATGCAACCGAATATGGGGATGCCGGGTGTGTTAAAGGGATTTTTTAATTATACCAGGGATTTGCGGGAGATAGAGCCCTTCTTTCGGCAGTTAATGGACACACTGGGGCAGATTGGTAATCAGAGCGTTACCGGTGTCCATTATATTGTCTGCGGCGAATTAGCCTATGAATGGAATAAGATGGAAGATGCTAGCCGCCTAGTAATTGAAGGTATTCACCATTCGGAAAAAGTCGGTGAGCAAACGATTCTCGTAATCGGGCTTTTGACCCTGGGGCGGGTTATGTTCGGCGGGGGATTCCTTAAAGAGTCCCTGGAAGCACTGGATGAAGCAGGGAGAAGAATCCAGGCCATGGATGCCTTATCCTGGCTGCCGGTTCTGGAAGCATCCCGGGTCAGATTGTGGCTGGCCAAAGGAGAGATGGAACCGGTCCGGCAGTGGATGACTACAAATAGGATGAGTATCTACGACAGGTTGAGCCCGGAGAGGGAATTCGAATATATCACTCTGGCCAGGGTATTACTTGCTCAAGGCAACTGGGACAAAGCAGTTCCCTTACTTATCAGGCTGCTGACTTTTACGGAGCAAGAAATCCGGCCGGCAAGCGTGATCGAGGTCTTGAACCTGCAGGCGCTTGCCTATCAGGAACGGGACGAAAAGGAGAAAGCGCTGGAAGCTCTGCATAAGTCCCTGACTTTGGCTGAAAAGGATGAATACCTGCGCACGTATCTTGACGAAGGTTTGCCGATGCTGAGACTGCTGAAGAAGTTTGGCAGGTGGATGGAGCAACGCCCCCAGGATAGCAAAGTTGATGTGTCGACGGGATATATTAAGAAATTGATTAAGTTGTTACAGAATGACAACGTGACCAAGGCGCAGAACCTACAGGTGTGCAATGGGAATTACAATCAGGCTTGGCAGGCGGTTGAGCCTTTAACGGAAAAAGAACTGGAGGTTTTGCGGCTATTGGCCCGGGATATGAAGAATAGTGATATTTCAGACTTGTTGAACATATCCCTCAATACGGTAAAGGTTCATACCAGGAACATTTATAACAAACTGGTCGTTGGGAACCGTTTCCATGCAGTGGAAAGGGCCCGGGAGCTTAGGATCATTGAATAGCAGTTAAACGAGTTCACTTTTTCAGTTCCATCGTTTTATTGGGCATTGGTATCATAGGTCGCGCTGTGGTGATGAAGCTAATGAAGATAGAAGTCCTACGTAAAGCGAGTAATCCAAAATCAAATTAGCAACATGTCAAGTATTGTTGGATCTAAATCTCTTTGAGCTAAATGTATTTTCCAGTGGAGGAGGCCATTTTTTGCCACTAAGATCCAATGAAATTGTAGCCAGGGAAGGAATTGTATTGATAAGGTTTGGTATTAAATGATATACTTAGATGAAATCTGGGTAATCTATAAAAGAGGTGAGAGAGATGGCTACGGCTTCATTCGATAGGAAAATAGTAATAAAAAGACCAGTCAGCTGTGGACGTTATTTTGAAAGGGCTTGAGTCTCCTGTGAAGACTAGTTCTTATTCTACCATTGACGCTACACAAGAAATTCAAAGAGGTAGAATGGCATTAAAAAGATTCTCGTCACACTCGAAGAAGTCTTAATAGAATTAGGGACGGATGAGACTCAAGCTATTTTATCAAATTTTATGGGAATAATGGATTTATATATTTACAAGAAGACGAATACGTCCAGATGATTCGTTTCTTGGTTTAGTTTTACTGAAAATCTTTACAAAGATTATACTATTGAAACTATTTCTAAAACACAAGGTCTAAACCCTGTGTTTTTGTTGTTTATAGTAAAACGCATTGATCTATCTACTGTGGACATTGTTTTCTCACCTCTCCTCATAATTCAAGGGATACGTCTTAATCCAATCGTAAGACTCCCACTTCTTCAAGTGGGAGTGGGCCCCCGTACTCTGCTTCGGTGGGGGTAGACTCCCCCACCGAAGTCTCGATGTTCAACTTTAGTTGAACGAGTTCACTTTTCTCAAATTGGCTTCTATTTTTTTGTATATGCCTTAAGTTCGAATTAAGCTGTGAAAAGGGGAATTGGCATAATGAGTAGAGTATCTCTACTGGAGGAAACTCGCAAAACGCTTCCAATTTTAATGAAAACTAAACTGTTTGTTCCCCAGGCTCATGAACTGCTGCCCCGCCCTCGACTAACTGAAGAACTGAACAAGGGTCTTAAATACAGGCTGAATCTGGTGGTCGCTCCCGCGGGATACGGCAAGACCACTGCAGTGGCGGAGTGGGTACGGCAGAACAACATACCCGCAGCCTGGTTTTCCCTTGACGAGGGGGATAATGATTCGGTACGTTTCTGGAGTTATTTGCTTATGGCCTTGGAACAGACTATCCCAGGGATCGGGAATAAGGGTGTGAATGTTTTACGTGCTATAGGGATGCCTCAGGTTGAGAAGGTTATAACCTTACTTATCGATGATCTGTTAGGTTTGGCCCAGGAATTAATTCTCGTGATAGACGATTTTCATCTTATCAAAAACCCGGTTATTCAGGATACTTTTCAATTTTTAGTAGATTATATGCCGGATTTTATGCATATCATTCTCATCAGCAGGGAAATAACGCCCTTTTCTCTAGCCGGGATGATGGGAAAAGGGATGTTGAAGGAACTGTTGGCACCGGAGCTGCGCTTTACTCAGGATGAGATTGCGGCTTTCTGCCGAGGCCGGAATATCACCCTCACCAGGGAAGAGTCGATTCAGCTGGAGGCCAGGACCGAGGGCTGGGTTGCCGGTCTGCACCTGGCGGCCCTATCCATGAAGGACAGCCAGGATATCCTGGGAACGATCTGTGCTCTTAAAGGGAATAACCGTTATCTTTCCGGCTATTTGTCCGATGAGGTGTTGAAGCAGTGGCCGGAGGATGAAAAAACCTTTCTGCTCAAGACTTCGATCCTGGATAAGTTGTGCGGGCCTTTGTGTGATGCTATAACCGGCCAAACAGGCAGTGAGGAAGTGCTGGCAAGGCTGGCAGAGAAAAATGCCTTTATAATGGTTCTGGATCCGGAAGGTTATTGGTACCGGTACCACAACCTATTTTCCGAATTCCTGCAGAGCCGCTGGGCAAGGGGAAACAGAGCACAGCGCCACACACTGCACAGGTTGGCCGGTGAGTGGTATGAAAGAAATGGTTTTTTGAACGAAGCTGTTCACCACTTTATGGAGGGAGAATGTTTTTCTCAAGCCGTTCTGCTTATCCAGGAACTGGCCCTGGGGATGTTGGAAAAAGGAGAAACGGAATCTCTGTTGAACTGGTTGAATGTCCTGCCGGAGCCTTGGATAAGCCAAAATCCCGTGTTGTGTCTGGCCGGAGCCTGGGCACTGATCCTTACCAGGCGGTTGGAACAGGTTGAAAATTGGCTGCATAAAGTGGAGGAGGTGTGCGGGGACGGGAAAGACCCCTCCCTGCCGGAGGTGGAGCGGCAACAAATAAGGGGCGAAATCTGCCTGGTCAGGGCCAGATTATACCACTATGATTTGAAACAGCAGTGCGCCTTGTTTAAAGAAGCCTGCCGTCTTATTCCGGGTAAAAGCATATTTCTGCAAACCGCTATGCAGCCGAATATGGGGATGCCGAGCGTGTTAAAGGGATTTTTTAATTATACTAGGGATTTACGGGAGATAGAGCCCTTCTTCCGGGAGTTAATGGAAACACTGGGGCTAATCGGCGGACAGAGCGTTACCGGTGTCTATTATATTGTCTGCGGCGAATTGGCCTATGAATGGAATAAACCGGATGAGGCTATCCGCCTGGTAATTGAAGGCATCCACCATTCGGAAAAAGTCGGTGAGCAAACGATTCTCGTGATTGGGCTTCTGACCCTGGGACGGGTTATGTATGGCGGGGGCTTCATTAAAGAGTCTCTGGAAGCACTGGACGAAGCAGGGAGAAGAATCCGTGCCATGGATGCCTTATATTGGCTGCCGGTGCTGGAAGCATCAAGGGTCAGGTTATGGCTGGCCAAAGGAGAAATGGAACCGATCAGCCGGTGGGTGGCTACAAACCGGATGAGCATCTATGACAGGCTGAGTTCGGAGCGGGAGTTCGAATATATCACTCTGGCCAGGGTATTACTTGCTCAAGGCAACTGGGACAAAGCAGTTCCCTTACTTATCAGGCTGCTGACTTTTACGGAGCAAGAGAATCGTCCGGCAAGCCTGATCGAGGTTTTGAACCTGCAGGCTCTTGCCTATCAGGAACGGGACGAAAACGAGAAAGCGCTGGAAGCTCTGCATAAGTCTCTGGCTTTGGCTGAAAAGGATGAATACCTGCGCTCGTATCTTGACGAAGGCGTGCCGATGTTGAGGCTGATGAAGAAGTTAGACAGGTGGATGGAGCAACGTCGCCGGGACCGGGATAGTAAAGTCGGTGTGTCGACCGGATATATCAAGAAATTGATTAAGTTATTACAGAATGACAATGTGACCAAGGTGCAGATTCTACCGGTGCGAAATGAGGATCACAGTCAGGCTATGCAGGCGGTTGAGCCCTTAACGGAAAAAGAACTGGAGGTTTTGCGGCTATTGGCTCGGGATAAGAAGAACAGTGATATTTCTGCCTTGCTCAATATTACCGTTAATACGGTGAAGGTTCATACCAAGAACATTTATAGCAAACTAGCAGTTAGGAACCGTTTTCATGCCGTGGAAAGGGCCAGGGAGCTTAGAATTATAGAATAGCAGTGAAATCTGTTTTAAAGAGGGATCAGCGCTTGGGAGTGCCGATCCCTCTTTAAATTATATGGATGATAAGGGGTTTTTCTAATACCTGTCTACTACTTCGGGTGATTTCAACCGGCCAAATTCCAGATAGAATAGTCTTAAATATTGTTTAAGGGAGTGAAATGATGAAAAATAAAATCATTTTTTTTACATTGACTTTTTTCCTGGCTATTTGTCTAATGGGTGCCAACCCAAACCCGGTCTATGCCTTTAGCGGTGGCAACGGGACATTTTCTAATCCTTACAAGGTAGCTACCCCGGCAGATTTAAATGAGGTGCGGGATTATCCGAACAGTTGTTATATTCAAACGGCTGATATTGACTTGAGCGGGTATTCTGATTGGCTTCCTATAGGACCAGCAAACTATATTGAAGAAAATACTAAATCGTTTGCGGGGACCTATGATGGAGGTGGATTTAAGATATCTAATCTTAAAATGACTTCAATGAGGGCATATAGAACTGGATTGTTTTCTTCAACGAAGGCTAACTCGTTACTAATTAGGGTTAACCTGGAAAATGTCAATATCAATAACGTTGGTACCCATGTTAGTGGATTGGTAGGAAGATCCTTTGGCACTGTCCTTAAATGCAGTGTTACAGGAAGTGTTACTGGGAGTTTGGCTATAGGTGGTTTAGTTGGAGAAAATTATGGTTTAGTTGAAGAGTGTTATGCGGACGTTCAAGTATCGGGGTCGGGTATGGTAGGTGGATTAATAGGAGATTTAGGAACTGGTTCTACTGTTAAGAATTCCTATAGTACGGGTCAGGTATTATCAGGAGCAACAAGTACAGGCGGCTTGGTAGGGACTAACAGCTACGGTACTGTTACCGGTAGTTACTATGATAGGGAAACTTCAGGCCAAAGTGATACCGGCAAGGGAGTGCCCCTGACTACCGCCCAGATGAAACAGCAGGTTAGCTATGTCGGGTGGGACTTTACTGTCGTATGGCAAATAACGGAAAATGCTTCTTACCCTCAGCTGCGAAGGGATAATGCACCTTTTCTGGGATTGGGCACACCAGCTGTTCCTTACCGGGTATCCAACGCCTACCAGTTGAATAGAGTTAGAGATTACCGAAATAGTCGTTTTATTCAAACTAAAGACATTGATCTAAGCGGTGTTAACTGGGTGCCGATAGGAGAAGACGGAAACTCATTCAATGGATCTTATAACGGAAATAATTTTACCATTAGGAATCTTTATAGCCATCAGTTGAGCAACGCGGGGTTGTTTGGAGCAGTTGGTACGAGTAGTAGTAGTAGTCTTCTAACCAACATAAATCTGGTAAATGTAAATGTACAGGGTGGTTGGCGAACTGCTGGATTGGTAGTTGATTGTGTAGGGACGATTTCTAACTGCCATGTATCGGGCAGCGTATCGGGAGCTGACTTTGTGGGAGGACTTGCGGCTATTTGTAATGAGATGGATAATAGTTCCAGCACGGCAACTGTCAGCGGAACCCACCATATTGGTGGTCTGGTCGGATATTTAGTAAATGGAAAAATGGATAAGTGTTACAATACCGGCAATGTTACCGCAGCAACAACCGATGTGGGCGGTCTGGCAGGGTCTACTAACAGCGGTGAAATTAGCAATTCTTATAATACCGGTAATGTTACCGGAACAACCGATGTGGGCGGTCTGGCAGGGCGTAGCTACTATGAAATTAGCAATTCTTATAATACCGGTAATGTTACCGGAACAACCGATGTGGGCGGTCTGGCAGGGCGTAGCTACTATGAAATTAGCAATTCTTATAATACCGGTAATGTTACTGGAACAACCTATGTCGGTGGTTGCATAGGCGTACATGATGGACGTATTCAATCTGTTTTTTATAACAGTGATAACATTACTTGCCCAAATATTAATGACAGTGATCCCAATCAAGGAGTTTCTAAAACAACCTCAGAAATGAAGCAACAGGGTACTTACCCCGGTTGGAATTTCAGCTCCCTCTGGAAAATTACCAGCGGCGCCAGCTACCCCCAATGCAAGTGGGAGAATTATCGAGATTCGGCGCTACCCACATTGGCCGGTACTTTCCCGGCGTCCGGTTCTACTGAAGCGGTGCTGCTTATTAATTTTGATGAGCCGATGCAAAAGGGGACGGGCAATATTACCATCACCTCCCAGGATGAGGGCAGTGTAGTGAATGTTGATGCTGCCGACAGCCAGGTGGCGGTGAATAATAACCAGGTCACCATTACCCTGGCAGAGAGTTTGACACGGGGTACGACTTATACAATTGCCATGGCTGCAGGGGCCTTTATTGATGCAGCTGGTTATACTTGCCGGGCTGCCGCCGGGTACTTTGTTCCGGCTGACCTGGCCCGTCCCGCCTATGGCGGGACGGCAACTGCCTCATCATCCCTTCCTAGTTTACCGATTGGCAAAATAAATGACGGTATAAGGGATTGGTATTGGAATGACAACACAAATGGGAATTACGTTAATGACTGGTGTGAAGTCAACTGGCCAACGGTGCAGGAAATCGACAAAATCGTGCTAAGGCTGCCGGTCATGTACGATCATCCTGGCAATGAAGTGCGTACCATAGGTCCCCTTACTCTGCAGTACCGTGATGGAAACGGTGTTTACCAAGATTTGACCACTGTCGACAGGTGGACGGCGCCGAGCACAGATGATGGAACCCAGAAGAAGTCATTCACCTATTACCCGGCCCTAAATACCAAGGCCGTGCGGGTCAAATTTACCGGGGGCAACAGTGACGGCTGGGTATTTTTAGAGGAACTGGAAGTGTACAATGAACCCAATGCCATGGTATCTGCCGAGGATAACCATTATGCAGTGGACAATGACAACAATACCATCGTCGGCGGAGCAACAGTAATTACAGCAGATACAACGGTGGCTGCCTTCCTGGGCAACCTGACCAAACATAGCGAATCGATCTGGAAAGTGGTGGCTGCAACTACCGACCTAACCAGTGTGGGCCAATTTAATGGGGCGGCAGGGAAAGCAGAGGGAGACAGTATGGCCCCGGGAGATAAACTGGCAGTGCTGGCCGGAGATAATACCACGCTAAAGGTCTACAACGTCGTCGTCAAATCTATAAGGGTAGGCAGCCAATCCGGCACCATCACCCCCGGCACCGCAGGGTCGGCCACCTTTGCGGTCACCACGGCGAATATACCGGACGGCACAGCAGTAACAGTGAGCTGGTGTGACGCCAGCGGCAATGCTGCATCAGTCCCGACGGGACTGTCAGTCGCGGGAACAAACGTTGCGTCCAGCGGCTCAACCATAACAGTAACGGTAGAGGCGACCGCAGCAGGAGGGACGTACTACTTCACCGCCACCGGCGATGGGGTAACCTCGGGCGTGACTGCGGTGACAGTAGGGTTGACTAATCTTGCCTTGTCTGCATATGGAGGAACGGCTGAGGCATCATCGACTCACAGCAGTTTACCAGTTTCCAGGCTCAATGATGGGGTGAGAGTCGGGTATTGGAATGATAATACAAAGGGTGTATTCCTGTCTGATTGGTGTCAAGTAAGTTGGTTGACAGCAAAAGAAATAAACAAAGTGGTGCTCAGGCTGCCTGTGATGCTGAGTTCTTATACTGAAGGACAACGGAAGATGGGGCCGCTTATCCTTCAATACTGTGATGAGAGTAATGTCTACCATGATTTAGAGACTGTCGACATATGGGTGGCGCCGACAACCTATGACGGTACTGAAAGAAAGGCCTTTGCCTTTCCAGCAATAAATGCGAAAGCGATAAGAGTTAAATTTACTGGGGGTAATACAGATGGTTGGGCGTTTTTAGAGGAAATTGAAGCCTATAACGCGCCTATGACCTCTACCATAACAATTGCCTCAGCAGAAAACGGGACCGGAACCGGAGGCGGCATCTATTCTCTAGGTCAACGTGTAACAGTTGGAGCTACCCCCGCCGAGGGTTATAACTTTGACGGCTGGAATAATGGCGAGACAAAGGTATCCTCTTTGCCCAACTACACCTTTGCGGCAGCGGGAGATATTACCCTGACTCCGAGTTTTATCGTAATGCCGAAAAGTGATCTGGTGGTCGATATCATAGGCAGCGGCACAGTCAAACAAAATGACAACACAAGTCTTTCGTCAGGGACTCGTTATCAACAGGCAAGGAATAAGAACATTCGATTAACAGCAACGCCAGACGAGGGCTATACCTTTGCCGGTTGGCAGGATGATGCAGCAAAAAGGATTCTTTCTACGGATCCAGTTTATGAATGCCGTCTGGGAACAGGGGTTCATGTTCAGGCTGTGTTTAACCTGACTCCTTCTGATGTAGGACCCTTTACCGTTGTATTTAAGGATCAAAGCGGAAGAATCCTGAAAACTGAAAGTGTTGACCAGAATTCAGAGGCACATCCTCCTACCCCTTCACTTACTGGATACGCCTTTATCGGCTGGGATCAAGATTATACTAATGTAACTTCTGCTTCTGCTTTGACAATCAATGCCCTCTATAAAAGGCTGGACACAAAATATACGGTCACAGTGGAAGACGGTACATTGTCCACCGGCGAGACAAGCGGAGATTTCCAATATGATAAGCAGGTAACCGTGACGGCTAACGCTGCCCCGGCTGGGAAGAAATTCAGTCATTGGGAACGGGATGGGGTGAAAATTAGCACTAAAAGTAACTGCAGCATCTTTACTCCTATGAAAGGGATTACCCTTACAGCTGTTTTTGTAGATGAAGCTACGGTAATGGAAGATGTACCCTTCATTAGTTTATCCCATGATGTACAAGTGGATGAAACCGACGGAACAATGATGTTCTTTGCCAATCGGGAAGTCACTGGCGACTATACGTTGGTTGAGAGCGGTATACTGCTCCTGAAAAGCACCGATGGGTCTGGCGAACTTACCGTGGATACTGAAAATGTGATTTTGGGAAGGATTAATAATACTTCCGTAGACCAGTTCTATGTGCGTAGGATGAATATTAATGCCGATGAAACATGGTATGCAAGAGCCTATTTGATTTACCAGGATGCCCAGGGCAATATTGTCACGGTTTACAGTGACAATACGGTGTCTGAAACCATGAATTAAGCCTAAGATTAATAATGGAGGTGGAGCGGATGAAAAAGCCCTATGAAAAACCTGAACTGGAAGTGACCGTGTTTGAAGTGGAAGACATCTGTACCTCTAGCGGAGATACCTTTGGGACTTACGGTGAAGATAGTTGGTAACTACTCAGATAGTCGTAAAGACAAAACAGGCGGACAGGATCAACTGTCTGCCTGTTTTCGACTTGACATGACTTGGAATATTAAGGTATAAAGGGGATATCCATGAACTTATATAAGATTGCGGATTTAACGGTAATGATGGAATGCTCCGGTGAAACCTTACTAAAACAGGGGGAAACTTATAGGATTGAGGCAGGCAGTTCGGCAAGTATAACTATACGGAAAAACGCTGAAATGCTGAGAAAAGACCAGGAAAGCTATCCTCATCTTACCTTCAATGACTGGGAATATATCCGGACAGGCTTTGCTTTTGCTAGTGCCTTATTAGATTTTGACGGTTTTTGTCTGCATGCTTCGGCTGTTGCCTTGGATAACAAGGCGGTGCTGTTTTCCGCCCCTTGTGGCACGGGTAAATCCACCCACGTAAGTCTGTTGCAGAAGCATTTCGGTCCGGATAAGGCGGTCATCATCAATGATGACAAACCTGCACTACGTTTGAGAGAAGACGCTTTCTATGTTTACGGCACCCCTTGGAGCGGGAAAAGCGATCTGAATGCCAATATTAAGGTGCCTTTGCAGGCCATTGTTTTTCTGGAGCAGGCAGAAGAAAATCAGATTAGGCGCTTAAGTAACAAAGAAGCAGTACAAAGGCTGATCTATCAAAGCTTACGGCCCAACAGTGACCGTGATAAGATGAGCAAGTTGTTGGCTTTGCTGGATGCTCTGCTGAAAAAGACAGACGTATACCAGATGGGCTGTACTGTCAGCGTCGATGCGGTAAAACTGGTGTACTCGGCAGTGATGTAGAATGTAGAATGTAGAATGTTGAAGTTTACTAATAACAATAATCTGAAGTTCTAAAAATAATTTGTAAGTGTTCAGTAAACCCTCCATCAACAAGTTAAATCCCTAATAAAAAAAGACCGGAATCAATCCGGTCGGGTTAAAATATCTCGAAAGTTTTTGTTGAGGGGATAAATATAGATAGCTTTAATAG